>Ga0208900_1000286_pt1 | contig 32751 bp, 26 predicted proteins | sample AntAceMetag02UKK_FD_184763 | JGI IMG/M metagenome (GOLD analysis project Ga0208900, IMG submission 184763) | Saline lake microbial communities from Ace Lake, Antarctica - Antarctic Ace Lake Metagenome 02UKK (SPAdes) (version 2) | ecosystem: Environmental > Aquatic > Non-marine Saline and... | reverse complement strand
AAAATTCGATGGGATATCGATCGACAGCAGCACTATCTTGCATTATACTGACTTAAAATTGATGATAGAATGCTCAAGACGCTTTATTTACAATTGTTTTGTCTTGTTTGATAAGAGCCGCACCCTTATAAAAAGATAAAAATCCTTCCGTAACAGGAGGAATAGATGTGATTTCAACAAGCAAGCCCGTACGATTCGTTGTCTGAGCATCACTAATGGGAAAACTGACAACCTGATCCACAGCATTTTCATTGATTGCAATGGTGGCATCGGGCACAGAAGGCGCGGTGTTTACCTCACCGATACTCAGGGTAACGGAAGTGACAACCGTACTTCCCGCACCGTCACGCAGGGTGACCTCAAAAGTGTCCGAAGTCGAAACGCCGCCATCATGGGTATACTTTAGATTGCCGATGTTTAACTGGGAAACGGTGGAACCCACTGCCACCGGGCCATCGTTTAGAGTGAGGGTGCCGTTGGCCGGAAGGGACGTAATGCTGTATATCAGTTGCTGCGCCTGGTTGTCCGGATCCGTGGCGTTGAGCACAGCGGTGGAAAAGGTCAGCGATCCACCCTGGGACAGGGAGCCGCTTTGCGCTGAAATAGTGGGCGCATCATTGACAGGGGTCACATTGATACTCAGGGTGCGGGTTTCCGTGCTGCCAACACCATCCACTATATCGGTTACTGTGTAATTTATGGTCAGGGGAGTCCCGGTAACGGTGGGTTCTGATCCGTCATGGGTAAAGGTGATAAGATTCTTATCAATGTCGTCCTGGGTAAAGGTGTTGTTATCGGATGTGTTAAGTGCAATTCCACTATTTTTTAGAGTGCCTGCTGCGGGTAGACCCGTTAAGGTATATACGATCTGGGCAGGATCTGCCTCCTCATCCGTAATCTCCAATATCGCTGATGTCAGGGTGGCGCTCCCTCCTTCACTGACTGTCAGATCTAAATCCGGATTCACTTCCAAGGGATCATTGATCGAAGTAACGCTGATGGTCATAGCCGTGCCGGTACTATCAATATCCAACGCACCGCTGTTGACAGCCGTTGTCACTGGTACGTTCGGATCGGTGGTGAACACCCTCGGAATTGCTGTGTTGCTGTCATCAATGGCATGCACCGTCAATGCGCCCACGTCACCGCTGAATTGCGCTTTTGGAAGAAAACGAATCTGGGAATTGGCATCAAGCAGCAAGGCGGCGGTTGGAGAGACAGCACCAATCGCATTCCAGGTTACTCCGTCATCCAGGGAGTATTGCCAGGTACCGTTGGCGGCATCAGCGGCATCAAAACTCACGGCAATTCCTGCCAGCGCATCCGTATCCACATCACTGAAGTTATCAAGCAGACTGCTCACCGTCTCACCAGCCGGATTGTTGTTATCCTCATCAATGGTAGTCATGGCGGCAGCACCGGTGACAGGGGCATCATCCACAGGTGTCACAGAGACCGTAATATTTTCACTGTCTGTTTTACCACCACCGGCAGGCGTATCATTGATGAAAACCGTGATGATGTCGTCTCCGTTAAAATTCGTGGCCGGGGTATAGGTCAGGTTGTTCAGGGCCGTATTTATATTGGCAAGGGTGCCCTGCACGGTGACGGTGGCAGAGCCGTTGGTGGTGCTGTTTTGGAAGGTTAGATTACTTACAGAGCTGAGGGTAATGCTTCCCCCCTGACTGGTGCTCACGGTGACCTCCACGTTGGTATCACCGGCATCTGTATCTGCAAGGGAAACACCGCTGATGATCAAACCGCCGACTGCATCCTCGGCAACGGTCTGCACTCCGTCGGGCACAGTCACCACTGGGGGCTCGTTAAAGGCATCAACTGTGATGGTCATGGTGCTTTGGTTGCTCTCAGCGCTTGCCGCATCAATGGCCGTAAAATCAAAAGTGATATCACCGGTATAGTTCTCAACCGGCTCAAAGGTCATGTTGGTGGCCTTGAAAACGGTGATCATATCCCCGGCAGCCAGCGGGTCACCATCCGCATCTTTGAGTATCCCTTGCGTTGCAGCATTGGGAATATCAACAATTTTGTATTGGGTGACAACGGCATCCGACGTATTATCGGCACCAGCGTCCACATCATCAGATGAAAGAGAAAAGGTCAGGGGTAGGTTTTTTTGTACCGATTCGGTTAAGCCAATGGTGGTTGGTGCATCGTTAAGGGGGTTGATGGTGGTGCTAAGATTGCTGGTGTTGGTACTGATATCGGTGGTGCCGTCGTCTGATGATGAAGCATCTGAAGATGTCGTTGTGCCGGTGTTAATATTTACGGTTCTGGTAATGGTACTGGTTGTAAAATCCCGGCCTGTACTGTCTGCACTGTCATCAATAGCATGAACCGTGAGATTGCCTGGATCTCCGTTGTAGTCGTCTGCAGGGTTAAACCGAAGCTGTGTAGCTGCATCCAGCAACAAAGCACTGTTGGCACCCACAGTGCCTATATCGGTCCAGGCCCCACCAGAGACTTTGTACTCCCAGGTGCCCTGGGCTGAATTACTGCCGTCGGAGGTGATGGCAATGCCGGAAAAGCTGTCGATGACATCTGCATCGTTATACAAACCCCCCAAAAGAGTGGTAATGGAATCGCCGGAAGGATCACTGTCTTCATCCGCTGAAGTAAGGGTTGCGTTGCCGCTCAAGGTGGGAGCATCCGCCTCCGGGGTGATGGTGACGTTAAATTCAGTGAAATCAGTCCAATCGGTATTGGTGCTGCTGATTTGAGAACTATCCTGATCCACCCGAACCACTATGGTGGCGGTTACATTGGAATCCGTTTCCGGTACATAGGTCAGCTCACCAAGAAAGGTGTTGATGGCAGAGAGGCTACCCACGGCACTGAGGGATGAGGATGGGGTTCCGTTGTTCCGAGAGATGCCTCCCGAGCCCTTCTCAAGGAATACCTCGACGATCATGTCGAGGTCTGCATCACCTGCATCACCCTCGCTGGCTACAACCACGCCTATATTAAAGGTGCCCCCTTCGGTAATGGTTTCATCAATCGGATCATTTAGGGAGATCTCTCCCAAAAGCCCCCCAACTCCCCACTGGGCGATAGTGTCATTGAGGTTCTCTTGCTCAATTTCTCCCACCCGAGCTTCCAGATCCCAGTCCCCACCCAGGGCCGTGTCACCGGTGGGATCATCAGATGCCGCCACATCGGCTCCGGTCAACTGTGATAACTGGTTAATAAAGTCAACCCCCAGGGCATCTTTGGCAATATTACATCCATACAGCAGGATGTCTGCATTCGTAGTCAGGTGATCCGCCCAGGAGGCCATGTCCAGATGAAATACACCAGAGATGCTCGTACTGTCCACAGTGTCTGATCCCAGGGTGAACATGCCACTCTCTCCATGGGAAAAAACAGAAACACTGTCCACCCCATCAGATTGTGCAAGGTATTGGGTGATAATTTCCACGCCACTGTCATTGGAATCCACCAGAACCACGGTGGCTCCGCTTTCATATTGCTTTGCAATGATCTCATAATCTTCAACCCGGGTATCTATAAACACAAGGTTTGTGCTTGAGTCATCCGGGGTATCAGGTAAAACGCCCACATCATTGGATAGGGTAAAAAGGGTGCTGCTTGATAAAAGCGCTGTTTCAGATATAGTTTCAACAGAGTCCACCGAATTTATTGAAATTTTATCAGAAGAATCCCCCGCTTCATCAGAGTCCGGTAAAGAAGACGCGCGGCTGTCAGGTTGAGTGAATTGAAGCAAAAGAGTGGTATCCGTCAAAGTAGTGACACCGGTAATATTCTCTAATAGCTGGGCAAAGTCACTGCCCGATACAGTTTGAGACATAGGTGTTCCATTGAGACAGATAACGCCCTGTGAAGCAAGTGCGTCCGACCACAAAGCAATGGCATCGGTATTGACCAACAATTCATCGGTGTTAGTTGCGGATGTCCCCAACAATCCACCCTCTGAAGTGTCAAGGGGGATGATGTTTACCGATTCAATGTTCTGGGCCTGGTCTAAAACCTTGGAAATCTGTGCGATTCCATCCTGGTGGGGCTGCAGGGGGACAATCAGGGTTGATGGGGGGATGTTATTTTGAATCTGCTCCATGAACGGATGCCGGGCGTCAATAAAAAATATGTGAGTGGTATCCGCATCCGGTGAGGGGGTATCCATTTGCGTGGGCGTGAACAGCGGCTGGAGTTGAAAATCAGAATCGGCATCCATGCCTCCGTCATTGTCAGAAAAGGGTAAAGATGAATTATCTATCTCATTAGCGTCTTGCGTATTATCAAACAAGACCTGGGAACTATCTGACGAATAGAATGCCGAAGAATCGTCATTATCATCGATATTGTTTTCTTCAATGGAAAGACCCATTGCTGCATCCAACACAATGCGAGGCTCCAGAAGAAACATTTGACTGTGAAACAGTTGACCCTGTCTGGCTTCACTTTGCGTGTTGGTATTTGCGCCTTTTGCCAAACCGTCAACTGGATATTTTGCCATATTTTAATTTCCCTATTTTCAGAATTGATCCATACTAATTAATTTGGAAGCAAGTAATATACCGATCATTCTTTTTATGTTTTTTGGTTTATAACTCTCGGTTCGATAGCCATCATAACATGCTGTAATCTAAATATAATTTTATTTGGATTTTTTATTTGTTATTTTTTTATGTCAATAAATTCAATTTGTTATAAAAAAATGGTCGAACCGATGGTTATAAATTTTTATTGGCATTAAACATGCGGTGTTATGCCCAAACCCTACTTTTTAAATGATTAAAGTTATTTTTGACTCATCCCTTAACCAATTACGGGGTTGGTCACAAGATGGGCAGCTATACGGGAACCGAATATATATCATTGCTAAATATCTGTAACTACTGACTTTATTTTTAGATTAAAAAAAATTTTATAAGACGTCAATATAAACTATTTGCAAAGGGAAATCAACCCATTCATTTTGATTGAAACAAGGGCTGTCCTGGCTATTCAGCATATTTTATGGACAATACTTGCATTATAAATTCAATCATCGTATCTTTTGGTTGAGTATTACTTTTGACTTTCATTTTCCCCTTTGGGCACGTTTCCATTTGATCATAAAAAATGGGCATCCTTCAAATCTGCTTTACACTTTTTTAGTGCATTCCCCATTTGCAGGGTTTTTTCCCAAAAGACTGTAAAGTATTTCTATGGTCAGATGAAGGATGCCAAAAAATGCAATAAAATAAATCTGATTCCTAAAGCCAACAATTTAGTGAGCAAAGCCAAGGAGGCAAAATATGCAGATATCCCCAGAAGAGAGCACACGCAAACAAGAGACAATACAGTACAAAATTGATGATCCTGCCCTGGATTTTGTCATGGCAAAAAACAATGTCAAAGAAATGGTAAAAACCACCTATGGCAATGCCATGATTCTATCATGGAAGGATGGTACCACAGGACATTTTTACCCCACTTTTGCATGTGGGGACGGCAAAATAGATGTGGAACCATGGATTTATTACGCCCAGGCAAGGGGGGCAAATCTTACGGTGAACGTTAATGACGGAACGTATATTTTCATGATACTTATCCTGTAATTTGATAATACGTTTTTGGGGGTCGCTCATACATGTGGCCAGTCATCATAATTTGGTGGGTCAAGGGGGGAAAATGCTATTTTCTGGTCAAATGAACGGCCCGGTAAAAGGGTGTATTACAGAAATTATTCTGATGATCGCTATTATTGTCGGCCTTTTACACCAGCCCTGCCAGGCTGGAGTAAATCCATCTGATCTACCCGGGGTATTGCAGCCATGGGTAAAATGGGTACTCCACGACAAAGAAAAACAGGTCTCATGCATTCCCCATTATAATGATGCCCAAAACCTTGAATGTAGCTGGCCCAGCAGGTTAAACATCTCCCTTGGCGATAAAGAGGGACAATTTGGCCAGTCATGGGAGGTTCACCATGACACCTGGATACCCCTTCCCGGGCATGCCGGTCAGTGGCCCCTTAATGTGCAGGTGAACAACGCCCCTGGTCTTTTAATGAGGCACAACCAGGCCCCTGCCATTCATCTGCCCCCCGGCCAGTATCGTATCACCGGCAATTTCAAATGGCAGACAATGCCTGAATACCTTAAGATCCCCCCCCAAACCGGCCTTTTTTCCCTGCAAATTAATGATCAACCGGTTGAGTTTCCCCATCTGGATACGGCAGGACGACTATGGTTAAAGAACACCCAAAAGGTCAAAAAAGAGGCAGATCGACTCAAGGTGGAGCGCTTTCGGAAAATTGAAGATGATATTCCCCCCCGGATGACCCTGTACACCACCCTGGAAATTGCGGGAAAGGCCCGGGAAATAACCCTGGGCCCCTTATATGATCCCACTTTGTTTATTCCCCTTTCCCTTAAAAGCGACCTACCCTCCCGTCTTTCCCAGGATGGTACCCTGCGCCTCCAGGTGAGGCCTGGCAGATATGATTTTACCTTGGTATTACGCTATTTAAACACCCTGTCACAATTGACATTTAACGGGAATGAACCCCAGTTCCAGCCCGACCATGAGATATGGTCCATAGTCCGTCGTCCCCAATTGCGCATTATGGAGATTTCCGGGGTGCCCCCGGTGGATCCCCGCCAGACATCCCTTCCCAAAGAATGGCAAAATTATCCCGCATACCGCATACGGCCCAATGAACAGATGATTTTTAAAGAGATAAAACGTGGAGATCCCATGCCAGCACCCGACAGTCTCACACTGGACAGAACCCTGTGGCTTCGATTTGACGGATCAGGATATACCATTAAGGATAAGATAACCGGTCGTAAAAACAGTGATTGGCGATTGGAAATGGATCTGAATATAATTCCCGGAAAGGTCACCGTGGACGGGATGGAGCAGTTGATCACCCAAAGAGCGAGCACGGACAAACCCGGTCTTGAACTCAGAAAAGGCATACTGAACCTGACGGCGGAAAGTAGTTTTGACAAGGGCATTTACCAGATACCCGCCACCGGATGGGATCATGATTTTAGTCAGGTGACAGGACGATTGAACCTGCCCCCGGGATGGAAATTGCTTCATGCCGGAGGTATTGATAAAATTCCGGGAACCTGGCTTAAAAAATGGACCCTGCTGGATTTTTTCGTGGTACTTCTTTTTACCATTGCCACGGCAAAACTCTTTTCTCTGCCCCTTTCCCTGATGGGCTTTGTTACACTGGTTTTGATTTTCCACGAGCCCCTTGCCCCCCGATATGTGTGGCCAACCCTTCTGGTGGGAATTGCCCTGCTTAAACACCTGCCCCCGGGTAAGCTAAGAAAAACCATTAAAATTCTCCATGGGATAGTGGTGTTAAGCCTAATATTCACTGCCATTCCCTATGCCGTCAATACCCTTCGGGTGGGCATCTATCCCCAGCTGGAAAAGCCCTGGATCTCCATGAACACGGATGGCGCTCTTCAACCCGTTGCCAGACACAGTCAAAATGATGAAATCCAGGAATCCATGTCAGTGCAGGATAGCGAACCCTATCGTCTGGGAAGCCTTAACAAAGCTCGGAAAATGGCAGCCCCGTTATTATCCAAGGGCAGCGCTCCTGTTGTGCCTGTTCCCCGTCCCATGAAAATAATGGTGGATCCCGATGCCATGACCCAGACAGGTCCGGGGCTTCCCCGGTGGCAGCCCTTTACAACACTGCCATTTAGCTGGTCAGGTCCCGTGGAACCGGGGGAATCGGTAACCTTTACCCTTATAAGTCCAGGGGTGAACCGTTTTCTTGCCTTTTTACGTGTGGGGCTAATGGCCCTTTTGGCAGCAGGATTGCTGGGTGTTACCTGGAAAAGAAAAAAAGGATTTTCCTGGGTCGGTACCGAAGTGGTGCTCTGCCTGGTGTTGATAGCCCTCATGGGCAATGCGCCCCCCTGCCATGCCACACAGATCCCCTCCCCTGAAATGTTGCAAACTCTCCAGGAGAGACTACTTGAACCCCAGGACTGTTTTCCCGCCTGTGCCGACATGGGTGCGGTGACTATTAATATTGATTCCAAGGAGCTTTCCCTGGCCCTGGAAATAAACGCCCAGCTGAATACAATGGTGCCACTGCCCGGCCATGCCCGCCACTGGTTACCGGGTAAAATTTTGTTAGATGGTCTTGAATCCCAGGCCATTTTCAGGGAAAATGAGATTCTGTGGATGATGATCCCAGCAGGCTCCCATGAAATTGAACTCCAGGGAAGGCTGCAAAAAAGAAATTCACTCCAGCTCTCCTTTCCCTTAAAACCCCATGTGGCTTCGGTGACGGCCCAAGGATGGTCGGTGCAGGGCCATAATCTGGACGGCACTCTGGATGGATCTCTCCATTTTACACGCATATCAACGGCAAAAGAACCTCTGGACGAAATTATAGAAACCGGTGTTTTACCCGCCTTTGCCCGGGTGGAACGTCACATTGTGCTGGGAAAGGAGTGGCGGGTGGAAACCACCGTACATCGGATGACCCCAGCAGATAGTGCCATGGCATTACATCTTCCCCTGTTGCCCGGTGAATCGGTGATCACCCAGGGGGTAACGGTGAAAAAAAATCAAGTTCTGATGAACATCAATGCAGGTCAGACCCAATTTAAATGGAGTTCTTTTCTGGAACCCGTTGATACCCTGGTGCTGTTACATGAAAAAACCTGGAACTGGACAGAGGTGTGGACACTGGATGTGGCCCCTCGATACCATGTGGAAACCCACGGCATACCCGTAATTCTTCACCAGGTCTCCCAGCGCTGGATGCCCACATGGCACCCCTGGCCCGGAGAAAAGGTGGCTCTAAAAATCTCCCGACCCACAGCCATCAAGGGTAACACCCTGACCCTGGAAAAAAGCCATCTGGTGCTCAGGCCGGGTCAGCGAACCACACAGGCCAGCCTGTCCCTTGAAATGAAAAGCACCCAGGGGGGACAACATACACTGCAACTGCCGGAAAATGCCAGATTGGAGGAGATTAGAATTGATGGAAAGGTGCAGTTGATTCGCCAGGAAGGCCGCTCTGTCACTCTTCCTGTGGCACCGGGAACACATACTGCAGCACTCAAATGGCGCGAAGCCCGGGGCATGGGGGTGTTTTATCCCACCTCCGATGTTGACCTTGGCCATGCCAGTGTCAATGCCAGTGTGGATGTGCATCTGCCCGGGAATCGTTGGCCCTTGTTTATGGGGGGTGAACCCCTCACAGGACCTGCGGTTCTCTTCTGGTCAGTTCTTTTTGTGGTGGTGATCATCAGCGCCGGATTGGCCCTGTCAGGGCTAACCCACCTGCGATTCTATCATCTTTTTCTGTTGGGCTTAGGCATGTCCATGAGCAGCCTTGGTGCCTGCTTTTTTGTGGGAACCTGGCTTGTGGCCATGAAGCGGAGACAAAAAAACATGACAAATGTGCCCACAGAAACATCAAAGAAAAAACGATTTAACCTGATTCAGGTAGGGCTTGCCGCCCTTACTTTTGTTGCTGCCGGATCTCTTTTATCCGCTGTTTCCCAAGGGCTTTTAGGGCATCCAGACATGAATATCATGGGAAATGGTTCAAGTGTCAGCTTGCTCAGATGGTATCATGATATCAGTGTCAGCACCCTGCCCGTGGCCTGGGTTATCTCCATTCCCATGCTTTGCTATCGGCTGGCCATGTTGGCCTGGGCACTGTGGATTTCATTTGGGCTAATTGGGGTTGTCAAATGGGCATGGCAGGTCTACACAAGCCCTATACTCTGGTATGATTTACCGCGAAAACCGTTTCGACTGAAAAAACCAAAACCCATAAAAGACAAACAAACAAAAACACGTGAAGATTCGCTTTAAGGAATGAGTCCGAAATAACTCCCACGGGCAGACCTTATTCTGACCTTGATCTGCCCACAACTAAGCATAAAAATCTGTCAGGTTTGACAGGACTTTCTTATAAAACCTACATGACCTTCCGGACACAACGAATATTGAAAATGGTATCATGCCGCCCTCCCCCGACGGGCAATGGGCCCGGCCGGAACCGTAGACGGCCCAATTGGCCGGTTCCTATTACCCATCGGGGGAGGGCTCTGCTGAGGTTGCCCGGAAATTTTGTTTTCTAATAAAAAAATGGTCGAAACGATGGTCTTAGTTTTACCATAACAAGTGAATGATGGACATCGCTAACAATATAATAAAGGCATGTTTCTGATGCTTTTGAAACCACGATATACGAATCAAACGGGTACCTACCTGACCTCCCATGATAACGCCGCTACAGGTTGCAAACAACAAAGAGGTTCCCTGGGGCCAGGATGATTTCCCCAACCAGACACTCATACAAACTAAAAAAAGATAAAACAAAATCGTGATAAACATGATGAACAGGCCGGTGGCCACGGCCCTGGAGGTGGGCATATTGAGTTTGAGCGTCATGTGGGGGATAAGCCAGTCCGTATTGCCGATACTCAAAAAACCTGTGAAAAATGAGGAGAGAATGACTACAGGATAGCTTTTACGGAAGGGATGTATGGTATCAGTATCAGAGCCTGCCTCTTTGTAAGCATCTGGATCGGGGGTGGTGTTAAGGGATTGAATGGTTCTCATCAACAGATAGCCTGCAATGAGCAAAAAGATATAGAGCAGGAATCGCTCATAGGCCATGGGCATATAAAAGCCTACCAAAAAACCCATGGTCAGACCTAACAGTGCCATGGGAATAAAGGCTGCTGCCGTTTTCATATCCACCATCCCGTTAAAAAAATAGGTTAAAGAGCCTGTGCCCTTTCCGGCAATCTGGGTAAATATGGAGATGGTAACCGCCTCAGAAGGTCTGATATCTAAAAAAGTCAAAACCGGTATCCACAGAACACCTGCCCCTAACCCCGTGAACATAACCATGGATCCCACGGCAATGGCCAGCAGATGAACAAACATAAATTTGGAAAAGCCCAATGGGATTCCTGAGTCCAGAAAAAAACACAGAAAAAAAACATATGCTGCGTCGGCCAAGATCCAGAAGAGCAAGTATCTCGGGGCTTTGAAAAGCTGAAACCATACTTTCATTATTTAATAATCCTCTTGTTTCCGCGCTTCACCAATCCCAGGTACTTTCCATACTGCTTTGCAATGAACACCAGGGTAATAAAAAATGCCGAAAACCGCACCAGATGCCAGACCCACCACATTCCGTTCCAGGGACTTGAAAATGGAAAAATCATAGCTGCAATTCCAAACAGATACGCCAGGCAGGCAAAAAGAAGATCTCGACGGTTTCCTTGTAACCGGTAAATCTGGTAAAATTTGAATACAGAAATAAAAAATAGAAGGCTTGTTGTTAAATTGATCAGGACTGCAGCCATGGTAAAGCCACCGTCAAACAGTGGCATAATTTTGGGTACATCGTCTGGAAACAAAAGCGCCCTCAACCCTATTGAAACCGACAGGGCAATAAATCCAAAATAGATGAAACGCAGTTCATAAAGGCTTCCCAGCCGCCGTCCCTTGCTGAACCAGACCAAAGCAAAGAAAAAACTACCTGACAGGCTGGCTACGCTGTGAAGAAAAATAAAGGAATCACCAAGTTGGCTTATGGCATGGGCTGTATCAAGCACACCCATGCTTGCAAATCCTGTTGCCAGCATAACAAGGTGGGCATCCAGTTTATCCTGGGACTGGATGAACAGCACCATAGAAATCAGGCAGGCTGTTATCCCTCCAAGAGTTTCTATGGTTGAATGTAACTGAATATGCTGCCACTGCCAGGGATAAAGCCTGTCAAATAGACCTAAAAGCCCCGCAGCCAGGGCCAGCGCTGTAATCAATAATATTCTTCCAGGTGTAGAAAACATTGGGTTAACGTCCTTTGTAAATAGAACCTCGATTAACGGTATTTTTTTGGATACTTCATATCTCAAAAGTCCTAATCTTGACAAGCCGGAACCAAAAAAATTTTCTGATTCTCTTGCCAAAATTTTTGAGCCCGGCCACCATTAGCGATATCATCGGTTCGATCATCTTTTATTGGGCATTCCATGAGAACAGTCCACACCTTTTTGCCCTCTAACCCGGGGGACTCATTCCGGGCCACAGGAGTTCAGCTCCAGCACACCACCTGCCACCCACTCAAAATCAACAAAAGGCTTGACAATCAAGGCTCATCGGGTATAGAAAAAGACATCTCATCACCATGGAAGTGCGCGGCTTACTGGTGAGGCCCTCGGACTTCAAATCCGATGTGGGGCGCTAAAACCGTCCCGGGTGGGTTCGATTCCCATGCACTTCCGCCATTTATATCAATAAAATCAGCAGCTTACAGCTCAAGAATAGCCCTAAAAAGCGTCCAGACTTAGGATGGTTTTATCCTGATCCTGGATAAGTTTTATAGCTCTAAAATTAATTTCTTACCCGATTTTATTTTAAAAACTCCAATATCATCTCAACACCTTTACTATGGATAGCCCCCCTCGGCAGATCACAACATGTTTTTTCAGTCATTTGTTCCCGGCCGGATATGGATTTGATCAAATCCCGCTTAAAAGCCTTGGACAACCGTATAAAAGGAAAATAAAAAATATGATTGAAATAGAGAAAGGCAGCACCAATGTCTATGGGGATATAGGAAAACCGGATGCCGACAGGATGTTTGTAAAGGCAATACTGGCCTCAAAAATCGGGGAAATTATCCGCCAGAGAAAGTTAACCCAACAACGGGCGGCTGAAATTTTAAACATGCCCCAGCCCAAACTATCCGGCCTACTCCGGGGACAGTTCTGGGGGATCAGCGAGGCTAAAATGTTGACCTGTATGAATTTTTTGGGAAGTGATGTTGAGATTATTATACACACACCGGGATTGGATTATTCAAGGGGAGATACCCGGGTAACCTTTGCCTGATTTGAATCTATCCTGACACAGGGGATTCTTTATACCGCCATTTATATCAAGAATAGAAGAAAAAAGACCTGGTTCAAATTAATGACACCTCCATTTTTTCAATTATCAGGCTCTATCTGATAAGTCCCATCCAACCGCGCCCACATCTCTTCAAGTTTTTTATCCAGAATTTCAACTGCTTCATCATATTCATTCAGCGTTATTTTACCGGTTTTTAGTTGTGATTGAATTAAATATAATTCGTTGTCATACCATCTATCCGGATCAAAGTTATAAGTCATATCAATTAAACAAGCTCCATTTTAAAATGGTGTAAAAACTTCTTTCCCATCCTTTGCGTCAAATAAAATCTGGAATGCCTGATCTTCAAAATTAATAATTTAAACCTTAAAATGAGCGAATGGGGAGTTATTAATGTTCTTTTACGATTACTCACTCTTACCTGTTTGGATCTGTAAGAATAAATGCTTAATATTGATTAAAAAAACAACCACCGTTCAAACCTACGTGGTATAAAAGTTTGATATTTAAAAAAACATATGATTGTGATTGAAAAATCATGGGCCGACTTTTACAGGTTCATCAACATTAGCTTATTTGAAAAGGAGAAACAAATGAAAAAACATACACTTTTTATGCTGAATCCCTGGATGGAAGCAGATGGCCAGGGGCCATTTTATTGTCCAGGGTGTGGAGTTGTGGAAGGTTTTTTTGCCTATTCCATGGAGGTAAAAAATGCCATTAATATTGTTCTTGTAGATTTTCAAAGGCCCCGTCCAATGGTGATTAAACTATTGGGTGTGGAAAACCAGGGATGTCCGGTTCTGGTTCTTAACGGGGACGACGCGCCACCTGAAAACTCAAAAAAAAGTTTTTCCACCGGCAAGTTCTTCATTGATGATCCGGTGGAGATCTGTGATTTTCTGGGAAAAACATTTGATGGAGTCAGGCCCCATCCATGAATTTTCTTTTCTGGATTTGTTGGTAATGATTACATCCTCTGTTGTCGAAAAAATTGCAAAGACTGCGTCGGACAGCAAAAACTATCAATTGAAAAGGGAGGGAACTGTTGTAAAAAACACAAGGGTTCATCAATGATCACAGGCTATCCAAGAGGACAGGTACAGATCAGGCAGGCCGAAATTAGAACAAAGCCCAAACACATTATGTTTCACACATATAATCAGGAGTATTGCTATTGGCATTAAAACCGACCATTTATAAGTTAAAAATCACCTTAGCTGACATCGACACAGCTTACTACGATACACTCAGCTTAACCATTGCCCAACATCCTTCTGAAACCCTTGAACGAATGATGGCAAGGGTTCTGGCCTTTTGGTTTGCCCGTCTTACCCGGGAGGCCTACTCCCTTTTAGATTTGGTCTCATTTCTCACCACCGGAGAAAAAGAGACCCGGGCCTGGACCATCAAAAAAGGAACCAAGGCTCCCCAGGCTGCCGCCGTGATCCACACCGATTTTGAAAAACATTTTATCCGGGCTGAGGTGGTTCCCTATGAAGACTTGGTCGCTGCGGGTTCCTGGGCATCGGCAAGGGAGAATGGTAAATTGAGAACCGAAGGTAAGGGCTATGTATTCCAGGATGGTGAAGTTACTGTGTTTTTAACCAGTGCGTAAAAGTGATCACTAAGCCGTGGCAATCCAGATGGTGTGCCGTCCCCCCTTGTTGTTGGGTCTGGCAGAAACCGTGTGCACCCTGGCGTCAAACCCTGTAGATTTCAACCGTTGAGTAAAGGGTGCAGAATCCTTGGCAGACCACACGGCAAGTATTCCACCGGGGGTAAGGCGGCGCTTGAGCATCCCAAGCCCGACTCCATCATAGAGGTTATTGTTGCCTGCCTGGGTTAACCCTTCAGGGCCATTGTCCACATCCAGAATAATGGCATCAAAGGTCTGCTTTTCGGTGTTAAGATAATGAACAATATCCTGGGTGACAACTTCCACCCGGCCGTCTTTTACAGCATGATCACAAAGATGACCCAGAAACTGCTCATGCCATTGAACCATGGCTGGCAAAAGCTCCACTTGGATCACAGTGGCATGGGATTGTAAATGAATCAGGGCCGATGCCAGGGTAAACCCCATGCCCAGTCCCCCAATCACCACCTTTGCTCCCTGGCGGTTGGAAATGGGTTTACAGGCCAGTTTTGCCAGCACCTTTTCCGATCCGTTCATGCGGCTGTTCATCAGCTCCTGGCCATCCACCCGGATGGAAAATTCCTGATCCCGCTGGAGCAGAACCACCTCATTTTTGCCATCCGGTGTAGCCGTTGAATCCAGTTTTTTCCAGGGAATCATGAGGCCCCTTTGGATTTTAATTCAAGCAAAGCCACAGACTCAATGTGAAAGGTATGGGGGAACATATCCACGGGCTGAACCTCAATCACGTTGTAGTGTTCCTTGAGCATAAACAGATCCCTGGCAAGGGTGGCCGGATTGCACGACACATACACAATTTTTGCAGGCGCAATGTTAATCACCTGGTCCACCACATCCTTGTGCATGCCCACCCGGGGCGGATCAATGATCATCACATCACACCGCTTGTCAATTTCAGGCAGAACAGTCTTGATATCCCCCACATGAAAGGTGCAGTTTTCAATGCCATTGAGGGTGGCATTTCTACCGGCATCGGCCACAGCACTTTCCACAATTTCGATGCCTGTGACCCGGGCCGCATCCCTGGACAGCCAGATGGGGATGGTGCCAGTGCCGGAGTAAAGATCAATGACATGCTCCGTACCGGTCAAGGCCGCATAGTGGGACACCAGGGAATAGAGTTTTTCCGCCCCCCGGGTATTGGTCTGGAAAAAAGAGTTGGCTGACACTTCAAAGGTGAAATCACCCAGCTTTTCCCGAATACAGCGTTCCCCTCCCAGCACTTTTTCGTACTCTCCCGTGGCAACGCCTGCCTTTTTTGCCGTCACATTATTCACCACCGAGGTGATCTGCGGATATGTTGCCATGAGCTTTTCTGCCAGGGGAATCAGCACGGCATCGTTCTCTTCCTTTGTCACCAGGTTCACCATCCAGTGCCCATGGGCCGAGGAGCATCTGAGCATCACAAACCGCCAAAACCCCTGGTGGGTGGTCAGGCCATAGGCGGGTAGCCCCGAAGTCTTGATATATTCCCGGATATCTCCTAAAATTTGATTCCCAAGATCCGGTTGAATATGGCATTTTTTAATGTCAATGACATGGGCAAAGGTGCCCGGCACATGAAGTCCCAGCCCAAAGCCCTTGATAATATCAGGGTCTTCCAACTCTTCCGGGGTCAGCCAGCGGCGATCGGTGCAGGAAAACTCCATTTTATTTCGAAATTCAAAAATCTGATCCGATGGCACCACATCCTTCACGGGGATATCTTTTAAAAGCGCAATGTGCTCCAGGGACTCAGTCACATGATTTTTTTTGTATTCCAGCTGTTTCGCATAGGGAAGGGCCTGCCATCGACAACCGCCGCAGTATCCCGCATAATCACAGGGAGCCTCCTGGCGCAGGGGAGAGGGTTCAATGAGATCTATCAATTTCCCTTCGGCATATTTTTTCTTCTTTTTGGTGATCCTGACAAGGGCTTTATCCCCTGGAAGCGTTCTGTCCACAAAAACGGGAAATCCATCGGGTTTGGCAATCCCCTTTCCCCCAAATGCCAGATCAATGATGTCAAGTTCTGCTGTTTTTCTCTTCTTTATGGCCATGTGTCTGTTTTTTAAGCCCCACGCGTAAGGGGGAAAATAAAGAGGACAAACCAGATCATACTCCCGGCACATCCGCTCTTTCCCTGTTGAATAACTGCCATGGGCAGACCCAGGCGATTTCCCGGGGTCTGCCCACAACAAAAGAATGAAAGCCAATGCTTGGGTGTGCAAACACTCTCATATATAAAAACCTAAAATTATAAAGCATGTGTGCCATAAAAACAAGCATGAAAATAAGTAAGTTAAACGCCAACGACTAATTAATTTGTTTCCGAGGCGATAGGGGGGAGGGAGGGTGAATCTTCGGTTCCCAGAATCAACTCTTCATTAAAACTCACAGCATCTTCATCGCCATCAAGAAGAATTCTTATCAAACGAACCCGTAACTCCGGGGTGCCCCAATTTTCAAACAATAAAAACATATTATCATCGTCACTGTGGTTACAGGAGGATAATGAACCCACCATGTACTGGGTAAAAGAATGATTAAAATAAAGATCGGTGGTCTCTCTCAAATCCAGCTGATGGGTGTGGCCGCAAAAGACATCCCCTATTTTATGCTCCCGGATAAATTCTGTCAGGAGTAAGGAATTTTGGAGCGGTCCCTCATCCGTGGCCAGAATAGAGTGATGAATTAACATCATCGACTTATCATATTTCATCCGGCTGATCTTCTTTGAAATTTTCCTTAAAAGTTCCTCTTCAACAAATCCTTCATCTTCGGAAAGCTGATTGGAATCTATACAGATGATCAACACGATCATATCATCCATGGTGAGCAGCTTAGTATAATTAAGATCCGTGAAATTATCTTTTATTTTGGTGATATCCCGTTTTAAAAAAAGATTTTTTTTGGTGGTCAGTTCCGGTCTTGCGGGGGAGATGATCTCGTTGGTATAAATGTATTTCCTGAAATATTCATGGGATCGCATATTCCTTTTATCATGGTTCCCGATAATAGAAATAACGTTTTTGCAGGTAATGCCCTTTAAAAACTGTCCCGCATCCTGATATTCACTTTCCAGCCCATCAGAGGTACTGTCACCGGTATTAATGACGAGATCGGCATCATATGAGTTTATTTTTTCCAACAACAGCTCATCATTGCCTTCCCAATGGCGGGTTCCAAAATGCAAATCAGACATGTGTAAAATATTCATTTCAACTTTCCTTAAATTAGCGCCCTTTGGGCGGGCTTCTGTCTGGCTCAATATTTTGTTTTTTTTATATGAAAAGGTAGCCTCCACGGTTACCTAAGGCAGAGCCCCCGGGGAGGGGTAATGGAACAGACCAATTGGGCTGTCTAACAGTTCCGGGTCGCTTCCATTACCCCTCCCCGGGGGCGGCATACAGCCATTTTCTGGGCTTGGTTCTAAGACCGGCCACTTCTAATTTTTTAAAACATTACCGCACTGTAACCATTTAATAACATAATAAATATCTTCAAGTGAATTTTAGTACTGACTGCAAGTGGCCGACGTTAGAACCAAGCCCCATTTTCTATATTCGTTGTGTCCATCAGGACATGTGGGTTATTACAAAAAATATTGTCTGCTGTAAACCCTTAAAGACCTGATCACAGCATTGGCCAGTTTTGAAAAAATTAGAAGCACGTCTGACTTTTCTTACAAAGCGCCCTTTAACTGTAGCGTGTCGGCAAAATGACAGGCCACAAACCAGTCCTTGGATATTTCACGAAAAAGAGGTTTTTCCTGGGAACATCTATCCTTTTGTGCATATCTGCAACGGGGGTGAAAGGGACACCCTGTTGGCGGATCAGCAGGATTGGGCTGCTCTCCTTCCAATATGACGTTTTGAATGGATATTTCCGGATCCAGGGAGGGAATGGCCGACATAAGTGCTTCAGTGTAAGGATGTTTTGGCGTGTAATAAAGTTGTTTTGTTGATGTCAGCTCCACGATCTGACCCAAATACATCACCGCCACCCGGTCACAGGCATAGGCAACGGTACTCAGATCATGGCCGATAAAAAGGTAGGTGAGTCCCAGTTCCCCTTGCAGGTCTTTTAACAAATTTAAAATCTGGGCTTGAATGGATACATCAAGGGATGAGACCGGCTCGTCGGCCACAATAAACTGTGGGCGCATGACAAGGGCTCTGGCAATGGCGATGCGTTGCCGTTGACCGCCGCTGAACGCATGGGGATAACGGCCCAACTGCCCGACGTCCAGATTACAGAGTCCGGCTATATAGACCACTTTGTCATCCAACTGTCTGCCCGATGCCAGATTATTGGCAAGTAATGATTCTCCAATGATCTCTTTCACAGTCATGCGTGGATTTAAGGAGGCATAGGGGTCTTGGAAAACCATCTGCATGTGACGCCAATGCCGACGCAGTTCCTTTCGGCTCACATCGGTTAGATTGACTTTTTCCGTGTTAAACCTTACAAATATTTTCCCCTCGGTGGGTTCAATTAACCGTAAAACAGCCCTGCCAAGCGTGGTCTTACCCGAGCCACTTTCGCCAACCAGCCCCAGGGTTTCACCTTTTTGGATTTTAAAGGAAACACCATCCACAGCCTTTAATTTTTTATGTGATTTACCAAATAATCGGGGACGTCCAATGGGGAAATGAACCTTCAGGTTATCCAGCTCTATTAATGTTTTCATCTACCCTCCATGCCGGATGATTTTTCATGGAGAAAACAGACGACAAAATGATCCTTAAAGGGTTGATATTGTGGGGGGGCATCCTGATCACACCTGCCGGGAATCATCTGTTCACAACGGGGGGAAAACGCACATCCACTGGGCCGTTCAAACAGAGAAGGGACAGACCCCTTTATGGGTTTAAGCCTTTTTCTGGTTTCAATGTCTCCCAACTGGGGAACCGCCTTTAAAAGATTTTTGGTATAAGGATGGAGCGGATTTTTCAAAAGATCCATCACCGATCCCTGTTCAATAATTTCACCCATGTACATGATGGCCACATCATCGGCCATCTGTGCAACGACACCCATATTATGGGTAATAAAAACAATTCCGGTGCCAAGGGTTTTTTGCATTTGTTTCATCACCCCCAGCACCTGGGCCTGGATGGTCACGTCAAGGGCTGTGGTGGGCTCATCCGCAATTAAGATGGAGGGATTACAGCAAAGGGCCCGGGCGATCATGGCCCGCTGGCGCATGCCCCCAGAATAGGTGTGGGGATAGCGATCAACTGCTTTTTCAGGATCTCCGATCCCAACCTTTTTTAAAAATTCAACGGCTATTTCCCGTGCTTGTCGTTTTGATTTTTTTCTGTGAAGACGGATGACCTCCATTATCTGGTTGCCGATGGTATGCAAAGGAGAAAAAGAGTTCATGGGTTCCTGAAAAATCATGGCCATTTTATTGCCACGAATATCACGGATTTCCCGGCCAGTGGGTGAAAGGGTGGCAATGTCCACGGGGGGTGTCTCTCGGTCATGGTGGTATAAGATCTCTCCTTGAACAATTTTCAACTCCTTGGGTAAAAGCCGTAAAAGCGACATGGCCGTAACGCTTTTTCCACAACCGCTTTCCCCCACCAGGGCCAGCACCTTCCCCTTAAATATTTTTAAATTGATATTGTTGACCACAGGGACAAAAGAATCGTCAATTTTCAGGGAAATGGATAAATGTTTTAATTCTAATTTTAATTCTTCTTTCATTCTGTCTTATCCTATCTTTGCAAATGGGTCTGCGGCATCCCGCAGCCCGTCCCCCAGAAAATTGAACGCCAGCACCGCTGCCACAACAAATAAACAGGGCAGAAGCAACCACGGCATATGGACAATGGAACGTACATTTTGTGCAGAAAAGAGCAAAACCCCCCAACTGACAATGGGTTCACGTAATCCCAGTCCCAGAAAGCTCAATGAGGTCTCAGCCAGAATAATATAGGGAAACGATATGGTTAAATCCACAATGAGATAACTTAAAAAAGAGGGCAGCATATGGCGGACAATGATCCGTGTCCCGCTACAGCCGGAAAGCCTTGCCGCAAGAATGAACTCTTCCTCTCTCATGGAGAGCAATTTACTGCGGACACGACGGGCCAGATTGGTCCAGCCAATACAGGCCAGAATAATGGTCACGGCCACATACACTTTAAGGGAGGACCATTCCCTTGGAAGGGCCGCTGCCATGGCCAACCATAATGGCAGTGTGGGAATGGATCTGATAAACTCTATCATGCGCATGATGAACTCATCTACTTTCCCCCCCATGTAACCGGCGATCCCTCCCATGGTCAACCCCAGTACAAAGGCGAAAAAGACCCCCACAGCTCCCACCGAAAGTGAAATCCGGGTGGCGTAGAGAATGCGGGAGAAAACATCCCGTCCCAGTTTGTCGGTGCCAAAGAGATGAATTTTACCTGATGTTGTTCCAAAGAGGTGTGTTTTACTTTCAAACAGTCCCCAGAATTTATAAGAATCCCCTTTAACAAAAAAATGGATGGGCCAATGGATATCTGTATTCACCTGGGAGGAGAGTCTAAATGACACCGGGTCTCTTTTAGTTTCCCTGCCATATACAAAGGGGCGTAGATGCACCTTGTAATCCTGATCAATAAAGTGGACCCCCATGGGGTGTCCCTGGGAATACTTACTGTTGCGGGTTTGTGGGCCATAGGGTGCCAGGATTTCGCAAAACAGTGCAATAATAAGGAATACACTGAGGATAGATCCCCCCAGCATGGCCATGCGATGACGACGAAAACGCCACCAGACCAACTCCCAATACCCGGCCAGATCCACCCGTCGCACCTGCTTTTTATTGTTTTTAAACATCATATCAATTAACTTCTCCCACCCGCATTCGAGGATCAACAATCATAAGAAGGATGTCCGACAAGAAAGTGCCAATAATCACCAAGGTGCAGTAGATGAGAATCATGGCCCCGGCAAGATACATATCCTGGTTCAAAAGTGCATTAATAAATAAAGGCCCTGTGTCAGGAAGAGACAGGACCAGACCAATGATAGGTGCGCCTGAAATAATATTAGAAAGTTCCCATCCAAGGGTGGCAATAATGGGATTGAGTGCCATTCGTATGGGGTATTTCACCAGCAGTCGAAATTCCGACAAACCACTGGCCCTGGCGGAGATGACATACATTTTATTCAACTCATCCAGCAGCACGGCCCGCATGGTTCGCATCTGAAACGCCGTGCCGGCAGTTCCCAGAACCAGTACCGGGATCCAGATATGTGCCAGCATATCCACAAATTTGGCATAACTCCAGGGGAGATCTTCAAATTCCGGAGAGAAGATCCCCCCCACACTTATGCCGAACCAAAGGTGTCCCAGATACATTAAAATCAAGGCAAACACAAACTGGGGCAAGGCCAACCCCACATACCCTGTGATGGTTGTGATATGATCACCAATGGAATACTGGCGCACCGCAGAATAGATCCCCATGGGAATTGCGACAAGATAGGTAAAAAAAAGTGTGGTAAAGGCCAGAATCATTGTAAGGGGCAAACGTTCGGCAAGCACCTCCCTCACAGGCCGCCTGTATTCCCAGGAAAAGCCCATGTCTCCATGTGCCAGCGCCCCTATCCATTTGAAATACTGGACATAAATGGGCCTATCCAAACCAAGTTTGGTGCGCATTTCGTTTAATTCTTCCTGGGTGATAATGGCACCGCCCTGTATTTTTTTTCCTGCATAGGAATCAACAAAATCACCAGGAGGAAGCTCAATCAAGGCAAAGGCAACCACCGATATCAGCACAAGGGTTACGATGGTCGCCAACAATCTCCGTTGTAGCATGTAAAGCATCTATTGTTTCTCCTGACGGATTTTTGCCACTTAATATAACTTACATGGCAGTAAGCACCTGCCACAACAAAAATAGAAAATGGTGGCATCCTTCAAAACTACTTTACACTTTTTTAGAGAGTTTCCCATTTGCAGGGGCTTTTTTCCAAAAGACTGCAAAGTATTTTTGGGGTCATATGAAGGATGCCAAAATGGTGCTATGCCGCCCCCGGCAACTGGCCTGACCGGAACGGGAACGTCGGGGGGTATTTTTGCCCTTTTAGGCTAAACCACAGAAACTGCGGGCAAGTGTGTCCTCAAACAGAGTCTGTGCTTCTTAACGCCTAAAAGGGCAAAAATCCGCCCCCTTTGGTTCCCACTGTTCCGGTCAGGCCAGTCGCCGGGGGCTCTGTTGTCGGTACTTTAATGCTGTGTTTCATATAACACATACATGGCTGGAACCACCAGCCACAACGAAAAATGAAACTCTAATAATTGCAGTATTTTAGACGGAGTTTCATATAAAAAAACCAAGGGCTTGGTGCCAGTGTCGACCACTTTGGAGTGATGGGTCGCTTATGGACCCAAGCCCGTGAATTTCTTTTCACACAAACAATGAAATTCTGGGCATCCTTCATTCACTGGTTGACACTTTTTCAAAGCATTCCATTATTTTCTGAAAATCTCCTCGGAAAAGTGTCAACTACTTTTGAGTCAATATAAAGGATGCCAAATTCTGCTATTTTTTAAAAAACCATTGATCCGCTCTAAAGGGATAGGCATATCCATAGTAGGTATTATCAATGGTGAAACTTGGCACATTGACAAGTTTATTTGACACTGCATTGGGCAGAGGCACCTGGCCCAGACTTCCTATGATGACAAGATTTTCAAGATTTATCTTGACCATCTCACGTCCCAGTTCCAGATATCTTTCACTGCCTGGTGCCACGGTTTTCCATTCAATGGCGATGTCCCGAAGGCGTTGGGCCCAGACGGGTGGTTTTTCCCCGGATTTTCCATCGGTGTCCCACCACTCTGCCCAGGGAGCCCCCATTAAAGGCACAAGGGTGGCATAGGGCGGGGTAAAATAAACGGGATCACTGATCAAGCTGACCTCATAGGGCACAAACCACTCCATGCAGATATCAGATGTGTTGGCTGCGGCTTTTTCCCTGGAGAGCTGGGAGGTGATCTCTTTGGTCAAAACCTTGATACCTGTTTTTTTCCAGTAATCTGCCACCAGAATGGGAAATTCAGCGGATATGGCGTACTGCAGGGTGTATTCCCAGAAAATGGTGATGGGTTTACCGTCAGCCCTTAACCGCACACCGTCTTCTCCCCGTTTTAACCCCATTTCATCCAACAGGCGATTTGCCTCTTTAAGATCAAACTGGATCATGTAATCTTTATCTGCCTGGGTCACGAAGGGAACATTTTCAGGCAGGGCCTGCTGGGGAACAGCAATCCCTAAGAAAAGAGTCTCATTGATCTCATTTCTGTCAATGGCAAGGGACATGGCTTTACGAAATCGGACATCGGCATATATTTTTCTAAGTTCTGGATCTTTATGGGTCTGGTTAAAAATAATTACAGGGCCGGCCATGCCGGGTGGAAGGGAAATGGTATAATCACCCTTGGTTTCGTTCTCCTTTAGAATAGGAAAATCACTCAATCCCATATTCTGGGATTTTTGATCAATATTGCCGTTCATGATCTCTATGGGCCATAGCCCCTTATTTAAAAAACGCTCATTATGATAGGTGATGTAAGGCAATTGATTCCCTGCGGTATCCACCTTAAAATAATAAGGGTTTGCTACAAAAACACGCCGTTGGGAATCAGGTTCAACCTGTAGCACATGACTTTCAAGCGTGGGTACCTGTAGTCCATATTTAGTGGCTGTGACCGCATCCTTCCATTTGTTGAAGAAAACAGTAAAATAGGAGACCCAATTGTCAAACCCGGCTTCCTTGGCAAGTTTGTCTGCATCTGGATTATAATCAATGTGATAATTTTTTAGAAAATGCTTAACCGCATAGGGAGAAAAATAGGAACCACTGGCACCCAGCATATGCAAAAATCCCGGATAGGGTGCAGCAAATATGAACTTAAAGGTCTGTTCATCTATTTTTTCGATTTCAACGGCTTTACCAGCGACCTTCCAACGGTTGGGCACCTCCTTGTGGAGGGTTTTATTGCGGATAATATCATTAATGTAAAAGACCACATCATCGGCCGTAAACGCTTCACCGTCCGACCATTTATGTCCTTTTCTCAATTGAAAGGTGATTTGAGTGTAATCATCGTTCCACTTCCAGGATTTGGCCACATTGGGGACGATGGTGGTCATATCGTCACTGATACGCACCAGACTGACCTGCCGCCAGGACATTACCTCTGAGGTGCTTGATTCCAAAGCCAGGGCCAGCCCTCTTAACTTTCCACCATAGTTCCCAATTTCATCATAGGGCAACACAACCAGGGGTTCTTCAGGTAATCTTTTTACCACAGGGGGAAGTTTTTTCTCTGTCACCTGTTTCGTAAAGAGTGGATTTTCCTGGAAAGAAAGTTTTTTTTCTGTTTGTTTTTCAAAATCTGTCAATTCAAGTTGCTGGGGAAATTCGCATTGAACTCCCTTAAGAGCGTTCACCGTTGGACTTTTTGCGGCCCAACAATTTGGTGCGATTACCATTGAAACCAAAATAATAAAAGCAAACGATTTATCAAATAAACACGATGCCGCCCGAACCATTGTACGCTGCATAAAAATATCCTTTTTTGGATTTAAATACGCCAAATAGATTGTCTTTTAATTTCTAAGAATTACAAAAGATCATGGCTCTCAAGGGCCATATAAAGAATTCTTAAAAAAACAATCCCAAGCCCAGTTTTCTATTTAACACACCAGAGTATGGGCGCATCTCCGGCGCTTCTGAAAAATTACGATCAAAAGTGACATAGAAACAATAACACCGGGGTATGGACAACCCTCGATGTCTAAAAATGGTTAACTTTTTTTAGATGATTGGATAAACATTTTTTGTAAATATTCGGGTTGGTTCTGTAAATGTTTGGCCAGTGCCCCATATTCGCTTAGTTGGGACTGCGTAGCATACTATTGCTATGTGAGCAGCCCCAAATGAGTGAAGATGGGGTGCTGGCCGAATATTTACCATTTTTTGGTGGGACAGACAGGCTGGTAGGCATTATATATAAGGTGCATGGCAAAAATACCTGCTAAAACAAAAAATGAAATTTTTATCTGAGTTTTACCAGAATTAAAATCTGGGTTGTATTTTTAGCAATAGATCAAGAGAGTCCGAGTCTCATCTATCCCCAACATCGGTAAAAACAAATAAATTTATTTTTTAAAACTAACACAAAGAAGACCACATGGCCAGTTAGTTTTTTATTAATATTTGGTAAATTGTTGCGCAGAAAATAAAGAAATCTTGAAATTGAAAAACATGTGTGCCATAAAAACAAGCATGAAAACATTACCTGTTGAATTTATGAGTCAAAATAGGAAAATTGTGGGAAAACTCCATCTTCCGGATGTTGAGAAGCCCCCTGTGGTGTTGGGTTCCCATGGCCTTGAAGGGTCCATGGAATCTGCAAAACAGACCATCCTGGCCCGGATACTTCCAGAGATGGGCGTGGCCTTTCTACGATTTGATCACCGGGGATGTGGGAGAAGTGAGGGGAATTTTAAGACGGATACTTCCCTTGAAACCCGGGTTCAGGATATGATCCATGCGGTGGACTATCTCTGGGCCATTAAAAAAACCCGGCGGGAATTGGTGCTCTTTGGCAGCAGCCTGGGGGGAGCCACCTGCATTGCAACCTGGAAACAACTTTTGAATTTGGGTGTTCAACCCAAAGGAGCGGTGCTGTGTGCAGCCCCGGTGAACAGTAGCACAATAAAAATCATTCCCACAGAAGCCACCCCGGATCGCCCTGCCCTGCCCATGAGTTTTTTTACAGAAAATCTTTTGTTTGATCTAAGTGATGCATTGCCGCTTTTGCACCATGCGCTGATTTTTCATGGTGATCACGACGGCGTTGTTCCCGTTGAAAACGGTCGGAAAATATACCAGAACGCCGGTGATCCCAAAAAAATAATTATTCACCGCAATGGCGATCACCAGATGTCAGAAAAGTCCCACCAGGCGGAATTTGAACGGGAAGTGAAGCTATGGGTTAAGGCATGCTTTTGACTCACAGGGAAATAACCTTGTCCGCAAGCTGCATGGCCGTGATGATATCCAGCATGTTGGTGGTCTGTCCCACTCGCTTTTTTTCCAGGATGTCAAAATGATTCAGGCAGGTGCCACACACCAGAATGGTTACGCCCTGATCCTCCAGTGCCTTTAGATCAGGCAACAACTCGGCCCCTTCAGTGGCAAAATAGACCCCGCCATTGACAAATATCAAACGCCACAGATCCTCCCCCATCTCCTTCAGGGTTCTGATGTAGCTCATCATTAATTTTTCCCCCAGCTCGTCATCCCCCTCTCCAATGGTCCGGGAACCGATCATGACAACCATTTTTTGTGCATCACCGGTTTCAGAAGGAGCCGTCACCTCTGTTCCCGGCTGGCTTTCCACATCGCTTTCTTCTTTTACCCCCTCCACAATGGAATTTGCACCATGGGAATCCACAGATACCTGAAACCCCTGGTAGGTCAAAAAACGACTGACATTTTCCACGGCAGCATCATTGTCCACCTGAATTTGCACCACAGATACCCCTGATTTTTCAATGGCCGATTTGGTCTTTAATACGGGTTCCGGGCATGCAAGCCCCCTTGCATCAACCTTATATATCATTGTCATAATCTCTCATTTTAAAAAATTCATTAAAAAAACAGGCATCCTTAATGGGAAACCAAGACCAAAAAATTGGTGAGCAATGATGATAGGGTTGCCCCAATGGGTTGTCAAATTGAATATATAGATACCAGGTCAGTCGGGTATGCAGATTTTCAATGACAAAAGATGATATCCACACAAAATCGCCCATGCATTGCATAAATGGGCCGACATTAAAAGCGAGATGGGTTTATTGGGTCTCACCCCTTGCCATAAATGTAAGTCAAGGAATGAAGGACACCTCAAAAATCCACTTGAATCTTACCCCGGTTCAGCTTACAATACCTGCATGGGATATATATTTGATTTTAATGATACAAATGCATATGTTGCCTGGTGTGATAAAGCCAGGCAGGTGTATGATTTTAAGCTTCAGACGGCATTGATGATGAAGTTGCTGTCCCCCCTGCCCGGCCCCGGCAGAAGCATACTGGATATCGGATGCGGGGGAGGAAGATGCTTTGCCCCCCTCATGGACCATGGCCTCCAGCTCACGGGGGTGGACCCTTCTCCTTATATGCTTGATCTGGCCATGGACAAATTCAAAAGCCGGGTGGAATTGCACAGGGCCTTTGGCGAAGACCTTCCCTTTGAAGACAACACCTTTAACTATTCCATTATGATGACCAGCCTGGAATTCATGGATCGTCCTGCCAAGGCCATTGAAGAAGCCTGCCGGGTGACCCGGGATAAAATTTTCATTGGGGTATTTAATAAATATGCTCCCCTTAATATCCTCCGACGGGCAAAGGGACTTTTTTATCATAACACCCTTTCCTACGCCCGTTTTTTTGGCATATGGGAACTCAAAAAAATCATACATGCCATCATGGGACCTGTCCCTGTTTCCTGGAATACCACCTTGGCAATTCCCTTTTCCAGGAATCGACCTGCTGCCTATCTGGAACAATGCGCTGTTATCCAGAAATCTCCCTGGGGGACCATGGTGGGCATGAGTATCATCCCGATTCCCAGATTTCGCACCCGCCCCCTGTCATTGAGAATTCACAGGAATAGCCCCTGCGGCCCTGTGACCGGGTTTGCCCGGGGATATCGAAGAAACATGGAAATATCGGAGGATGATGAAGACACTTTTATATGAAAAACTATCCCATGATCGGGTGAAATGCGGCATGTGCCACCATTATTGTGTCATCAAAACCGGCGAACACGGCAGATGCCGGGTAAGAGAAAACAAAAGTGGTACACTTAAAACCCTTGTGTATCCCTACATCGTTGCAAGGAGTGTTGATCCTGTGGAAAAGAAACCATTTTTCCATGTAAAGCCTGGGTCTTCATCCTTTTCCATTGCCTCGGCAGGCTGCAACTTCACCGGTACATTCTGCCAGAATGCAGATATTTCCCAGTTCCCCTCCCCTGCCCGCCCCATGGAAACAACCCCTGAAGAGCTGGTGAACCAGGCCCTGCAAAAGGACTGTGCAAGCATTGCTTACACCTACACAGAACCCACCATCTATTTTGAACTGGCCCTGGAAACCGCCATGCTTGCCAGGGAAAAGGGGCTTCTCAACCTCTTTGTCACCAACGGCTACATGTCACCAGAGGTAATCCATGCGGCAAGCCCTTATCTGGATGGTGCCAATGTTGATCTGAAAGCGTTTAATGATAATTTTTATAAAACCATTTGTGGGGGCAGACTTGAGCCTGTCAAACAGAATCTGATACTCATGAAATCCCTTGGCATACTGGTGGAAGTCACCACCCTGATCATCCCCGGGCACAACGATGATCGGCATGAGATAGAGGCAATGGCCACCTTTATCTCAGAAGAACTGGGCCATGAAACCCCTTGGCACCTCAGTCGATTTTATCCCTGTCATGGCATGAGCCAGGTTCCCCCTACCCCGGATGCCACCCTTAAAATGGCGTTCCAGGCAGGAAAGGACGCCGGGCTTCGATATATCTACATAGGCAATGCTCCCGGCCTTGGCCACGAAGACACCTGTTGCCATGTCTGCGGAGGCACCCTCATTAAACGCCTTGCCTATAGAACAGACAACCGCATGACCACCCCTGGAATATGCCCCCTTTGCAACACCGAGGTTCATGGCATCTTTTAACCAACGAATAAAAATTCGAAATTATTCACAGTGCTGGCAGCCGTCACCATTTTTGGGTCGGCAGGGTCAAGAACCCAGAACCCAGAACCCAGAACCCAGAACCCAAGTTTGCACATAAAAATTGCTTTAACCAAGGAAAAAGTGGATGTTTTCAACAATAAAAAATAAAATCCTGATCTATGGAAAGATGATCAAATTTTCACACACTGTTTTTGCCCTGCCCTTTGCCCTTTCCGCCGTGATCATGGCCTGGCGTGACCATGAACCAAACATGGCAGATCTATTGTGGATAATCGTGGCCATGGTGGGTGCCCGGTCTGCCGCCATGGGCTTCAACCGCATTGTGGATGCCACCCTGGACGGGAAAAATCCCCGCACCGCCATCCGGGAGATCCCTTCAGGTCTTTTGTCCGGAAAAGAGGCCATCACCTTTGTATGGGCATCGGCAGGACTTTTTGTTTTTGCTGCGGCCATGCTGGGAACCCTGTGTTTCTGGCTCTCATTTCCGGTGCTTTTTTCTCTGTTGTTCTACTCCTACACCAAAAGATTCACCATGTATTGCCACCTCTATCTTGGGTTTGCCATCTCCCTTGCACCATTGGGGTCATGGGTTGCCGTTACAGGTACATTATCTGCTCCCCCTATTTTTCTTACCCTGGCTTTGATGACATACATTGCCGGATTTGATATCCTCTATGCCTGCCAGGACATTGACTTTGACCGGGATCAGGGGCTTTTTTCCCTGCCAGCACTTCTTGGGCCCCAAAATGCCATGATGGTTTCCTCCATACTCCATATTGCCACCATAATTTTTCTGGGTGCCATGACCGTCACCTTTGGCATGCACCCTGTTTTTTTCTTTTTCCTTGGCCTCATTGCCGTGTTCTTGATCATCGAACATAGACTGGTCCGTCCTGATAACCTGTCCCGCATCAACATGGCCTTTTTTCACATGAACACCCTTGTCTCTATTTTTCTTGTGGTGGGCGTTGCCACGGAGGCCATGGTTGGATAAAACAAGTATGCAATTGCATCCCCCCGCGCCGGTTGAAAAAATCATCTCCACCCTCTCCCATGCCGGTTTCAAAACTTTTTTTGTGGGAGGAGCCATTCGGGATTTACTCCTGGGTAAATCCCCGGCCGATTATGACATTGTCACCAATTGCCCCCTTTCCACCCTGCAGACACTTTTCCGAAAAGAACGCAGTAAAATTGCCGGAAAAACTTTTCCTGTACTTCTAATCAATGACGTAGAGGTGGCCCCACCAAGATCCCAGGACCATGGTCACCCCTTTCCAGAAACAGACCTTGGAGCAAGAGATTTCACCATCAACAGCATGGCCATGGACCCCTCCAGCGGTCGTATCATTGATCCCTTTAATGGTAAAAAAGATCTGGAAAACAGGGTCATCCGGTTCACCCGGAATCCTGCCCAAAGAATTGAGGAAGATCCCCTGAGAATGGTGCGGGCCTGTAGATTCAAGGCTGCCATAGGGGGGTGTTTTTCTGGTGAGACCCTCCAGGCAATTAAAAAAAATGCGGCCCTTATCACCACTGAATCTGCGCCGGAAAGGCTGCGTCTTGAAATAATGAAGGCCATGTCTATCCCACGGCCTTCCTCTTTTTTTTGGGGGCTCAGGGAGGCAGATCTGTTACAATACCTGCTTCCCTGCCTGGATCGATGTGTGGCGCTTGATGGAGGTCCCCACCATGGGGAGACCGTTTTTGAACATTGCCTGATGGTGGGGGATGCGCTGTCCCTCCAGTATCCGCTTCTGCGGCTTGCCGGTTTTCTCCATGATGCTGGCAAATTTGATGCCGCCTGCATGGAGAACAACCTTCTGACCTTTAAAGGTCACGAAACCATGAAAAAAGCCATTTTAAGTGATCTTGAAAACCTGCGTTTCAGCACCCGGGAGCGGGCCTTTGTGGATGCCATGGTCAGCGTTCACATGCGTCCCCTCACCGAAGAGAGTTCTCCCAAAGCGGTGAGACGGTTACTGGCGTTTCTGGCAGAACACCAAGTCTCCCACCAAAATTTCATGAGAATGCGCATTGCAGACAAGTCAGCCAACCGGGCCAAAAAACCCTACATCCTTTCTGAAATCAAAAGCAGGCTGAAAAAAATATACGATGCACAGACAGCACATCAGCACCGGAAATTTACCAAGAATTCACTGGCCATTAATGGAAATGACATTATGGCCCTTTTGGACTGTGCTCCGGGCCGGGAAATCGGATCAATCCTGGATCATCTGTTTGAACGGGTACTGGACGATCCTTCGTTGAACACCGTTGATAAATTAAAAGGGCTGGTCCTTGATTTTATTTAAAAATCGGGGTATTTAATTATACTTAATCAACAATTCTAAAAATGGCTGTTCGGGGTGGCATGGTACATTAATGAGTCTGTTGATTTAAAGGCGATTTCAGTCTGGTTCAATTTTACTACCACAATATATAGCAATTAACTAAGCCAACACACATCATACAGACAAAGGTGGGCCTGAATATGAAAATCGCGACTAAACCAACAGGTACATTGATTTATAGTTATTAAATAACCCAAAAATGGAGGAATTTTATGTCTGATACCGTGACAATTTTTAAACCCTGTGAACTGAAACCAGGGCAGAAAATCAGGATAGACGGCTCCAAAAGAGGGGGAGATTGGGAGGTGGTGAACGTGGGAGACATTAAAATGACCTTGAGATGTCCAGTGTCCGGGAAAGAAATGACTTGGGATCGCTTCTGTTACCTCATGGAAACAAAGAAAAATGAGCCCTGGCCCCTTAACTCAACACCGGCAAAAAAGGAATAACCGCTGTGAAAGTCATTCTGGTAATGGCCATGACCCTTGATGGCAAAATCGGACGTCATGCCACAGATCCCGTGGACTGGACCGGATCGGCGGATAAAAAATATTTTGTAGATGTTACCCGCAAAGCCGGGGTGATGATCATGGGGAACAATACCTTTAACACCATTGGTCGCCCCCTTCCCGGTAGACAAAACATTGTCATGACCCGCACCCTTGAAGGAAAGCAAAATAAAGACAATCTGCTTTTCACCGATCAGTCACCGGAAAAAATTCTCCAGGATCTTGACACCAAGGGGTACCAGGAGGTGACCTTGATTGGCGGTGCCCAGATCAACACGCTGTTTGCCCGGCAAGGACTCATCCATGAGGTACATATCACCATTGCCCCGCATCTGTTTGGCCAGGGGTTATCCCTTTTTAGTGAAAGATGTGATTTAAAATTAAATCTTATAAGTGTGGATTCCCTTGGGGATGATGCGGTGCTCTTAAAATATGGCATCCACGAAAATGACACCTCCTCCAGTCTCAAAGGGCGCTAATTCAAATCTAAATATTGTTTATCAAAAAGGGCTATTTAATGAAAACCATTACAACCATATGCATTGTTCTTCTATTCATGGGCATTGCC
>Ga0208900_1000285_pt1 | contig 32769 bp, 24 predicted proteins | sample AntAceMetag02UKK_FD_184763 | JGI IMG/M metagenome (GOLD analysis project Ga0208900, IMG submission 184763) | Saline lake microbial communities from Ace Lake, Antarctica - Antarctic Ace Lake Metagenome 02UKK (SPAdes) (version 2) | ecosystem: Environmental > Aquatic > Non-marine Saline and... | reverse complement strand
AGAGTTAATTTTGTAAGATAAATATTTTTATTATGTCTCCAAACCAAAGCTCAACAGATCCAACTAAAACAGTTAACTTTAGTGCTGATGGAGCTGTTGAAGGAGAAACCTTGCAATCTAGCAAAAATATTTCAAAAAATAAACTTAGCAATACAGGCAATTCTAAGTCTAGTATAACTAAGAAAATTTTATTATTTTTATTATTAATCTTAATCCTGGGAGGTGTTGGCGTTGGTGTTCTTTGGGCAAAGAGTGAATATCTTACACCAAGAACAATTACTCAGCTTATGCCTGCAAAAACACAGGTTCATCTTGACATAAATACAGATTATAATTCTTTACAACATCAACAACTCAAATCCCTCTTGTCGCGTTTTCCATATTTTGACAAGTTGAGCGAAATGATTAAGGAGGAGATAAACAAAGGAACAGATGGTGAAGATGAGAAACTACTAAGTATTTTAAAGCAAATAAAGCAAGTTAGCTTAGGAATTGTTTTTCCTTCAAAGATAGAAGATGGTCTGCCTGGTGTGTTAATATTTGGACAAATAGACAGTCCTAAAGAATTTCTTGAAGCTTTTCAAGAGATGGGTACTGATGATGAAGAACTTATAAACAGCAAAGAAGATATTGTTACCTATAAAGGGTTTGATATTTACTGTCTTAAACCCACAGAGAAAGAAAATAATAGCAATGTTTTAATGGACCAAGGATTGGGAATCTCTCAAGCACTTCCTATTTCTCAAGAAGTTCCGTGGGAGGAAATCTCTAAACAGTCGCTTTGTCTCGTTTATTTTCCAAAATTTGAAGTTTTTGGAATGGGAAATGGTCAAGAGAATATGAAGGAATCAATTGACTTGGCTTTGTGGCGCAATAATCTGGTTAGGTCATTGAGTCGTGAAGGAAGGTCACTTTTTGATAAAAAAGAATATAAAGAAACAATAGAAAATTGGCAAGGAGATTACTTATTAAGAGGGTATTATGGAGACATGACAGAATTAATAAATCTTGCTAGCCAAACAGTTGCTCAACAATTCTCTTCTTGGAAGCATTTAGCAGGAGAAAATTCCAAACTTTTATCCGTAATAGATGAGGCAGCAAATCAATATTTTGTATTTAAACAAATAGCTTTAAATAGTATTGACAATATTAAAGAGCAAAATCCAAAGATCAACCAAACTGAGTCATTATTGGCTAGTCTATTCTCTCTTACAAATGCCAAAGAAGACGACTTAAAAACAAATCTTCCACCAGCGTCTGGTTTTGTAATTCAAGCCAATGACGAAGGAATTGAGGTAAATAGTATTCAATTAGACAGGCAAAAAAAGGATGAAGTGTTTTTTGGTAAAGAAAGTAGCTTAGCTAAGCTATTGGGCGAGAAAGTTGACGACAAATGGATAAGTTTTTATTTTGAAAGAGCGAGTATTAAAGAAGACTACAACAATCTCATGAACAGTTTCTTGATGGTAGCTCAGGAAGAAGAGCATATCCAAGACTTTAAGGACAATATAGAGTTATTTTTTGAAACAACTAATGAATACTTAGGAGTTGATTTTGAAAAAGAGATTTTAGGAGAACTAGATGAGAATTATACTGTTTTGATAGCCCCAAGTTTTATTGGAGAAATGCCTGTTGTGGGTGCAGTATTCAATCTAAAGTCACCTGATAATTTTAAAAACACGGTTGCGAAAATAGAAAAAACTTTTTCAGAAAATGGTGACTATTGTTACGATGTAGAAAAGAAAAATCCTTTTTATCAATATTCTGGTGGCGAAGAAATGATTACCTCAAACACATGCTTACCAAGAAAGATTGAAAAGCAGGAGAATATGTACGTTATCTCTCAAGGATTATTCCCCGCTTATCTCGCGCTAGAACAAGACAAATTGTTAATAGCATCTTCCAAGGAAGCTATAAAAGATATTCTAAAAGTAGAAAAGAAAAATGAGTTGATGGAAAATAAAGATTTTCAAAATCAGTTTAGTCAACTACCTAACTCAAATCTAAAATCAATATCCTATACTTATGTGGCTGGATTTTGGGGGCTTGCAAAAAGTGCATTGTCCATGTACAATATGTCAGACCAGGGTGCATTATTAGAAACAGAAAAGATTGCAAGAGCATACTTAGGCGTTCTAAAGACAATTGGTTCTTATAACTATTTCAACGATGGCAATTTAATAAAAAGATTATTCTTTAAGATTGATGAATTGCCACCAGTAGAAAAGCAAGAAGTAGAAAGTTTAATTCAAAGAACTGTCATAGAAGGACCACAGAACAGAGCCATGGACGCAAGAAGAGTATCTGATCTGCGACAGATTGAACTAGCCCTTGAACTTTACTATGCTGGCAATCAACAGTATCCGTCAAGCGATAGCAATCTCACTGCCTATGAAAAACTCATAGAGGAAGGATATCTCGGTATGTCAGAAGTTCCTACAGATCCTAAAACAGGAAATATATACTGTTATGCTTGGGGTCGCAAAAATGACAGTGAACATAAATATCCATATCAGTATTATCATATAGGTGCGAAGCTTAGTGATTCAAACTCTTCTATGCTAAATCAAGACGTTGACTTTGAGTCTTCTCGTAATGACGGGAAGATCATTTGGAAGACCGAATCAGACGAAGCTTATTGTCCAGGTAGTGGTGATGGAATTGGATTCAATGGAAGTAACGATGTAGCGGATTCTATGTATGACAGGAAAGTAGTTTATTAAAGAGTAGTCGAGTCAGGATAGCTCAGTTGGTCAGAGCGGTCGTCTCATAAGCGACAGGTCATGGGTTCAAATCCCATTCCTGACACAAGTTGAACGACAAAAACACCCCATCAAATAATGGGACGGTAGTTCAGTTGGCTAGAACGCTGCCCTGTCACGGCAGAGGTCGCGGGTTCAAATCCCGTCCGTCCCGCATTAAGAAAATGTTGCCTTTAGGCAATATTTTTTTAATGCAGTGAACAGGATAGAGTTGAATAATCCTGCCGTGCCCGTCTGAGCCTGCCTGCCGACAGGCAGGCTTGGCGAAAGAGGGCTGTGCCCGTCCGAAGTCCTGAGTTTGTTGAATGGTCGAAGAACGAAGGAGGGTCCGTTCTGCATTTTCCAATAAGTCCTATAAATAGGACTTTTTTGGTATAAACTATTGCTTTTTGTGTCAAAGTATGGTATACTGAAAGTAGAAAGAAGTGTGTGTTCTTAATATTCAAATGAAAACATTTCTAGCTTAAAAGAAGCTAGGAGGAGGTTCTTATGACTAAGGCACGTTACTTTGGTAGTTCTCTGCATGTTGGTGTTGGCGATACTGTTCTTCTGGGAGATCCACGCAATATCATTGGTGACTACCCTAAGGGAGAAATGACGGTTATTGATGTTAAGCGTCGATATGGCGCTATCAACGATGGTACGACGAAACAGTATCCGTTAGTAGCTCTTTTGGACCCAGAAACGGGGAAGAAACATTATTTTGACAATAGTTATATTGTCAAAGTTGTAAGTCGTGGATCAGGTTCCAAGGACCTGCCTAAGAACATTTATCGCGATATATTGGAAGAGGAACAAGCTTTCTGGCGGACCACAAGGAAGGGTACTTGGAGCGGAAGACTTGAGGGGTTAACCAGGATGGCTCTGGGTTATCTGCCAATTGAGCTGACGCGACCAATTGCCTCTGCGCGATTGAAAGAACTTTACTTCAAACAGTGCCGTGGTCTGATTGGGCGTGATTGTTTGGGAGGTATAGTCGTTCACAAAAAACCATTCCGTCGTTGGGTTGAACAGAATGTTTCGCGACTCATCATGACGGTTGCCGAACTTGAGCGTCACGAAACAAGAATTCGGCAGATGTGGGAAGATGACTGGCGAGCAGACTTTGAAAAAGGCATGAGGCGTGACGCAGAACACGATGAATTCTGTAGCGGTGACAGAGACGATGGCATGGGTATCTTTAGCGGTTATTCCGATGATGAGTTTGAAGCTGACTCAGATCTCATTGCTGCTGCAACAGGTCAGCCATAAGTAGCAATCCACAGCCCGCACAAAGAGTGCGGGCTGTTTTTTTTAAAAGAATCACCGCATTTTAGCAGTAATTTTTTAATATTCGCAAAACATAATCTTGACATTTATATTTCTTTTATGTAAAGTTTGGATAGCTATAAAAAAGAGATATTAACGGAGGTTATTATGTCAGAAGCATTGGTGCCAAGCAAAACGGAGTTAAGAAAGATTGCAGGTGAAGCTTCTAAAGAGAGAACAAGGCTTCAAAAAGAAAGAGGGCCGTCGAAGAGACAGAAAATCCAAAAGAGAAGAGCTCAACTTGAAGCAAAGCGGCTCGACACTTTTATACAAGAAGCTGACTTGCTTATTGATCGAGCCATTGGCAGGCTCAGGGATGCTGCACGATTTCCTATTGTGGTTGATGGTGAAGGGCGAGTTGTGGTCTCTAGAGTTGAGATCATGACAACTCCTTCTTTGGGCGGACGAGCATTTATAGAATCTCTTTCTGAGGAAGAAAGAAAGTTGTTGGGAGTAATCAAAGCAAGAATCAATGAAAGAACAACTGACGCAATAAAACTTTCCTACATACGAGAAAAAGGTGGATTGTGTGACAGGACAGCCGAATATTATGTTTCGGCTGAAGTAAGGCTAGATAAGTGAGTATGTACAGAGCGTGTTCAAGAAAGAACACGCTCTTTTTACTTGAAAGGTGATAGATATTTTGATAAACTCAAAGGACAGGAACTTGTAGTAGTATAACTCAGGGTTCTTGAAATAGATTAAAAGAACAGAAGAACCTGGCTTCTGCAGAACCTTGATAGAAGAATGATGACATGATAGTTTTAAGCTATATTTTAGGATTAATCCTTATAACAGGACTGTCTTTAGTTTCGTTCGTTTTCTTTATAATAAGGACAGACCCATTAGGATTAACGAATTTCGAGCGTTTTATTTTCTATTTAAGCCTTTTCCTTGGCTTATCTGGATTCTTTGCGATAATAGGAACTTTTATAAGAAAACATAGAAGTCAATTTCATTTAAGCTGGAAAATGATTAGGCCAGCTTTCAGGCAAGGGATTATTATTTCCCTCATTATTCTCCTCTTATTAATATTAAAAGCTCAGGGTTCTCTAGATTGGAAAGCAATTTTATTTTCTATTTTGTCTGGTTTATTAGTAGAATTTCTCTGTATTTTCAAAGAAAAAAAAGATGCAAAAAGAACTTAAGAAAATTCAAGAAAATTTTGAAATTAAAATTAAAGAAGTTACATCTCTAAAAAGTGTTAAAGATTTAGAGAGTGTTTTTCTTGGAAAAAACGGTGCTCTTAAAAAAATTCTTGAACTTTTAAAAACTCTTGATAAAAAAGATAAACAAATAATTGGAAAACTTGCCAATCAGCTCAGAGGAGACTTTAAAGAGCAGATCAAAAGAAAGAAAGAATTAATTGAAAAAAGCAGTTTTAATGATGGAGAACAAATTGATGTCTCTTTACCAGGCAAAAAGCTTCCACAAGGACATCTCCACCCACTTACTCAAACAATAGACAATATAAAAAGAGTTTTTGAGTCAATGGGTTTTTCGGTTTTTACTACCAAAGAAATAGAAACAGAATTTTACAATTTTGATACTTTAAATATTCCCAAGCATCACCCAGCTAGAGATTTATGGGATACGTTTTGGATTGATGAAAAAGGTGTTAAGAAGAATGAAGACGAAGGAAATTATCTTTTAAGAACTCATACTACAGCGATGCAACATCGTTATATGAAAAAAAATAATCCTCCGTTTAGAATTATTGCTCCAGGAAGATGTTTCAGATATGAGGCGAGTGACAGTTCTCATGATATTCAATTTTATCAACTCGATGGATTAGTCGTTGACAAAAATGTTTCAATTGCAAATTTTAAAGCAATTATCGAAGAGTTATTTAAGCGTATTTTTTCGGACGATATTAAGGTCAGGATGAGGCCGGGCTACTTCCCGTTTGTTGAACCAGGATTTGAAATAGATATTGCTTGTTATAATTGCTATGGCAAAGATTGTCCTGTTTGCAAAGGAACTGGTTGGCTTGAGGTTATGGGCGCTGGCATGGTACATCCAGAAGTTTTTAAAAAGGCAGGATACAATCCACTCCATTGGCAAGGCTTTGCTTTTGGCATGGGGATTGAACGTATCGCTATGATTAAATATGGTGTATCAGACATCCGATTATTTTTCAAAAATGATTCAAGGTTTTTAAAACAATTTTAAAAAAATGAAATTTTCATTTGACTGGATAAAAGAATATATAGAAACAGATTTGCCTGCCAAGGAATTGGCAGAACTTTTAACACTTTATTCTTTTGAAACAGAAGTTATAAAGGCGAGCGAGACAGACACAGTTTTTGATATTGATATTCTGCCAAATCGTTTTTCTGATTCAGCATCTCATTTTGGAGTTGCTAGAGAGATTGCTGTCTTACAAAAGGTATTAGAAAATAAAAAACCAGAACTCAAAAAACCTCAAACAATAAAGATAGAAGAATATAAAGATGATTATGTAGACATTCAAGAAGAGTCCGCTTGTTTTAGATATAGTTGTGCCATTGTCAAAGATGTTGAAGTTGGTCCTTCTCCAAGGTGGCTTAAAGATAGATTATCTTCGTGTGGAGTTGGCTCTATTAATAATATTGTAGATATTACAAATTTTGTCATGCTTGAATTGGGACAACCAATTCATGCTTTTGATTTTGATAAGATTTCAGGTGGAAAAATTATTGTAAGAAATGCCAAAAGAGGAGAGGAAATAGATTTATTAGACAATAGGAAATTGGAATTAGATGAAAAAGATTTAGTCATAGCTGACGATGAAAAAGTTTTGGCGCTCGCAGGCATTAAGGGTGGCAAGGGGGCGGAGCTTGATAAAAAAACAAAAACAATTTTTATTGAATCGGCCTATTTTGAGAAAACAAGTATCTATATAGCTTCAAAGAAATATCACCTTCAGACAGATGCTTCTAGAAGGTTCTCTGCAGGAGCCAACGAAAATCTTCCTCCCGAAGCTTTATCTAGAGCTATTTATTTAATTAATAAAGTTAGCAAAGGAGAGGTTGTCGGCATTTGTGATAAAAATTTAACAGAAAAAGGTTACAACAAAATAAAATTCAAGTTAGAAGAAATTGATAAGTTGATAGGGGTTACCATTAATAAAGAAGACGTAAAAAAAATGCTCGAAGCAATTGAGTGTCAAGTTGAAATAGAGAAAGACGAAATAATAGTTGCCCCACCATTCTTTAGAAAGGACCTTGATACTAAAGAAAGCCTAATAGAAGAAGTAGCGAGGCTTTATGGATATGAAAAAATAGAACCAATACTTCCGTACTTGCCCCTTTCTTCAGTTGATCCAGAACCAGAAGAAATCCACAGAGATAAGCTAAGAGAGCTTTTACGTGGAGGAGGATTTTCTGAAATATATACTTACTCATTTCTAAGCGAAAAAATTATTAACTTACTTGGATTGAGTGGCGATAATATTGTCAAAATCAAAAATCCGATTAGTGAAAGATTTTCAGTTTTGAGACCAAGTCTTTTACCGGGTATTCTAAGTAATTTAAAAAGGAACGCAAAACATGACAATGAGATTAGAGTTTTTGAAATAGGTAAAATTTTTGAAAACATCGAAGGAGAAATCAGTGAAAGCAATCAACTTGTTGTTGCTATGATGCTCCACTCTGATCCTCTTTTTGAACTGAAAGGAATAGTAGATCTTTTATTAAAAGGCTTTGGAATTAATAATTATTTTATTGAAGCTTGCCAAGAAAATTTTGAAGGAAGTGTTTTTAATAAGAAAACTTTGGCACGAATAAAAGTCGGAGAAAATATAATTGGACATATTGGCAATGTTTCAGATAAGGTTTTGGCTGAATTTAAAATCAACAAACCTTCGGCTATCATGAATATTGATGCCAAGAAACTTCTTGATTTAGCTCAAGGGGAAAATAAGTACAAGCCTATTTCAAAGTACCCAACAATTTTAAGAGATTTAGCCATATTGATTAAGAGGGCAAATAATTTTTCTGAAGTTACTCGAGCAATCGAAAATTCCGGAGCAAAATTTATTCAAGATATTGATCTCTTCGATGTTTACGAAGGAAAGAACCTTCCAAGAGGCGAAAAAAGCTTGGCATTGCATATAGTCTATCAAAGCGATGATCACACTCTTGAAGACAAAGAAGTGAACATTGAACATAAAAAAGTAGAAGAAGCACTAATTAAAAAACTAAACGCAGTAATTAGATAACACCTATGACAGACAAAGAAAAAAAAACACCAAATAAACAAACTGTTTCAAGTGGAGACAATTATGATGCAAAAGACATTTATGTTTTAGAGGGACTTGATCCTGTTAGAAAAAGACCAGGAATGTACATTGGTTCAACTGGGCCATCTGGACTACACCATCTTATTTGGGAAGTTGTTGACAATTCGATTGACGAAGCTATGGGTGGACACTGTGATGAAACTTGGATAATCTTCCATAAAGATAACTATGTAACAGTTATAGACAATGGGCGAGGTATTCCAGTTGACTATCATGCTCAAAGTAAAAAATCTGCCCTTGAAACAGTATTAACGACTCTTCATGCAGGAGGCAAGTTCGGAGGTGACTCATATAAAGTAGCTGGTGGTCTCCACGGTGTTGGTATTTCTGTTGTCTGCGCACTATCTCGTTGGACAAAGGCAACTGTTAAGAAAAATGGACAGGTTTATAGTCAAGAATATGGCCGTGGAAAAGTTCTTACAAAACTTCAAGAACTTGGCGATACTAAGGGCTTCTCTTTAGAAGAAACCATTAGGGGTCAATTTGGTGATGGTAAGAAACTATTCTTTAACAAAAAACTAGAAAAATTAGTAACTAAATTCGACAAAGGAACAACAATTAGTTTTGTGCCTGATGAGAAAATTTTTACAGAAGTAGAATTTGGATGGACAAAAATAGTAGATCATATTCGTCAACAAGCATATCTAACTAAGGGTATGAAAATTAACCTTGTTGATTGTCGAAACGAAGAAGACAGATGTGATGTTTATGGTTTTTATTTTGAAGGTGGCATTAAGTCATATGTTAAATATTTAAATAGAAGCGAGAAAGTAATTCATAAAAATGTTTTTTATTGTCAGAAAGAATACGAGGGTCTTTTAGTTGAAGCATCGCTTCAATATACTGAAGACATTCAGGCAAAAGAAATAAGTTTTGCTAACAATATTCACACAGAAGAGGGTGGTATGCATCAAACAGGATTTCGTTCGGCTCTTACAAGGGTAATTAACGATTTTGGTCGCAAGAACGATATTATAAAAAAAGATGATACTAATTTAACAGGCGACGATATTAGAGAAGGACTAACTAGTATCGTTAGTATTAAATTAGGAGAGCCTCAATTCGAAGGACAGACTAAGGCAAAACTTGGAAATCCAGAGGCTAGAACTGCTGTTGAAAAAATTGTTGGTGAAGCATTCTATGAATACTTAGAAGAAAATCCTCAAGACTCAAAATTAATTATTGGACGATCGCTTCTTGCTCAAAAGGCTAGAGAGGCTGCAAAAAAAGCGAAAGAAACTGTTATTAGAAAGGGCATTCTAGAGGGACTGTCTCTTCCAGGAAAATTAGCAGATTGTAGTTCAAGAGATCCAGCAAAAACAGAGTTATTCATTGTTGAGGGTGATTCCGCTGGAGGATGTTTTTCAGGAGAAACTAAGGTTGCCTTGGTTGATGGACGAAACATTTCCTTCAAGGAATTGACTAAAGAAGATAAACAAGGGAAAAAGAATTTTTGTTATACTATTCAAAGTGATGGACACGTAGGTATTGCTCCTATTGCTAGTCCAAGAATAACAAAGAAAAATGTAAAAGTTATTAAAATTATTTTAGATAACAAAGAAGAACTAACTTGCACCCCAGAGCATCTATTCATGTTGAGAGATGGCAAATATAAGATGGCAAAAGATTTGTCCAGAAATGACTCTTTGATGCCGCTTTATAGAAAATATTCGAAAATAGAAAAAAGAATTACCATTAAAGACTATGAGATGGTTTTGGACTCCAAGTTAAAAAAAGGTAAGGAGTATTGGGCGTTCACCCACGTTTTAGCTGATGAATATAATCTAAGAAATAATGTTTATTCGAAGCAAAAGGGAATTCATCGACATCATGTTGATTTTAACAAACGAAACAATAGTCCAGAGAATATTAGACAAATGAGCAAAGACGATCACGTGTCTCTCCATCGTGAGCATGCGTCAATTACTATCCATCGTCCTGAGGTTAAGGAAAAGTTAGCTAAAATGAGGCAAACGCAAGAATATCGAGAAAAAATTAGAGCGAAAATGACGACACCAGAGATGCGAAAAATGCTTAGCAAAAGAGCAAAAAAACAATGGGAAGATGAAGGATATAAGAAATATATGGCGCAGAAATTTATGGATTATTACAATAACTCTTCTGACTACAGAGAACAGAATAGAATATTGTTAAACAAGTCTCAAAAAGAATACTGGAGCCAAGAGAAGAACAGAGAAAAACAAGCTCAACGAGTAAAAGAATATTTTGATTTACATCCGAAAAAAAAGGAAGAACTTTCGTTGTTGGCAAAACATCAGTGGAAGAACGAGGGTTTGCTAAAATGGCGCAGTGAAGAAACAAAAAAACAGTGGACAAGCGATTTTAGAAAAAAAAGAAAACAAGCCTACAATAAGACATACTATAAAAACACAATAGAATTTTTAAAGCGTATTTATGAGCAGTATGGCACTTTAGAAAAATATCGAGAAGAAAGAATTATGGCTAACAATAAAAATCTTTTGAGACTCGATACTTTCTGTGAAAGATTTTTTAATGGTGAAGAAGCATCTGCCTTAGAAGCTGTTAAAAATTATAATCATAAAATTAAAAGAATTGTTAATCTTAGCAAGAAGATGGATGTCTATGATTTAGAAGTTGAAAACACGCACAATTTTGCTTTAGCTTCCGGAGTGTTCGTTCACAATAGTGCCAAACAAGGTCGTGATCGTAAAACTCAAGCAATCCTTCCTCTTAGGGGAAAAATCCTAAACGTTGAAAAAGCAAGACTTCACAGAATTCTTGCATCAAAAGAAATTAAGGCTTTGATTATTGCCATGGGAACAGCTATCGCCGAAGAATTTTCTTTAGAAAAATTACGCTATCACAAAATTGTTATTATGACAGATGCCGATGTCGATGGGGCGCATATTGCAACACTTCTTCTAACATTGTTTTATCGTTATTTTAAGCCAATAATAGACGCTGGTCATCTGTATATTGCTAACCCACCTTTATTTCGCATCAAAGTAGGATCAAAACATGAATATGTTTATTCTGAAGAAGAAAAAGATAAAATACTTAAAGGACACGAAGAAAGAGGTGTTACTAAAATCGACATCCAACGTTATAAAGGTTTGGGAGAGATGAACCCAGAGCAACTTTGGTTTACGACTATGGATCCAGAACGAAGATACCTTAAGAAGGTTAATGTTGAGGATGCCGAAGAAGCTGACAGAATATTTGATATTCTTATGGGAGAAGAAGTTGCACCAAGAAAGAGGTTCATTCAAGCAAACGCTAGAGAAGTTGAAAACCTTGATACCTAGAAATCACAAATTACGGATTATGATTTACTTTCTTTCTCTCTGTCATCCTGAGGGTACCGAAGGATCTTTTCTTCCTTTTACTAGTTAAGAGTTACGAATTACAAGTTACTGATTACTCTTCCTTTAATTCTTTCTTCGTCATTGCGAGGAGCGAGGCGTAGCCGAGTGACGTGGCAATCCATCGTCCTTCCATTTGTCATTTCCCTCCTCCCTCCTTCAATCTTAATTCTCCTTGCCCTGTACCGTGCCGAAGGCTCTGGTACGGGGTTCAATTTACTGGTTACTATTTACTAGTTACAGGTTACTTCTTCTTTCATGATTGCAATCATCCCTGCCGCAGGTAAGGGGACAAGATTAAAGCCTCTTACCGATATAGCACCAAAGCCACTTCTACCGGTTTATAATAAACCGATGATTTTTTATCCTCTTCTTTCTCTTCAAGAGGCTGGGATAAATGATATTATTATAGTAGCTGACAAAGACAACAAAAATGAGTTTGAAACTTTTTTTGGTGATGGTAAAAAGTTTGGACTTAACATAAGATACGTTATTCAAGACGAACAATTGGGAATAGCTCATGCAATCGGAACGACAGAAAAATTAGTTGGCAAGGAAGATATTATTGTTATTCATGGTGATAATATTATTGAAGAAAACATAGCACCAATAGTAAAAGAATTTGAAGAACAATCATTTAACATAAAAGGAGAAAGGGTTAAGGGTGCAAAAGTAGCTCTTAAACAAGTTTCTGATCCCAAGAGGTTTGGAATTGCAGAGGTTAAAAATGGACAGGTTATTGATATTAAAGAGAAACCTCAAGAACCGAAATCTAACCTAGCGACAGTATCTCCGTATTTTTTCGACAATCGCGCTTTTGATATTATAAGAACACTTAAACCATCTGGTCGTGGAGAATACGAAATATCGGATTTGGCAAACGCCTATGTGAAAGAAGGAACAATGACTTCAAATGAAATAACAGGAGCTTGGTTCGATGTTGGGACGATTGAAGCACTTCATGAAGCAAGCGACTACATATCTAAAAACCCCAGATTATCAGAGAAAAATTTTAAATACATCGCAGATCTAATGTCAGACAAATCTTAACTCTTCTTCAATTATTTTTCATTTTTAGTTTTTAGTTTTTAGTTTATTCTCATGAAAGGAATTATTCTTCTAGGCGGAAACGGAACTAGGTTGAGACCACTTACATATGTGTTGCCGAAAAGCTTGTTACCTATTTATGACAGGCCTCTTGCGCTTTATCCATTGTCAGTATTTTTAAGAAGTGGAATTAAAGAAATTGTTGTAGTTACTGCAGAAGAACAACTTAAAAGATTTCAAGAATTTTTAGGAGATGGAAGCAGTTTAGGAATAAAGTTAGAATATGTTACCCAAGAACAACCACTAGGAATCGCTCATGCAATTGGCATGGCGGAGCCTTATTGTAAGGGGGATGATATGGCGGTAGCCTTGGGCGATAATATCTTTGAAGACAATTTGACACCTGCAATAGAAGATTATAGAAAGCAATTTTTTAAAAAAAATGACGGTGAATTCAGTGGTGCAAAGTTAATTTTAAAATACGAAGATGATCCAAGAAGATTTGGGGTGGCAGAGCTTGATGGAGACAAAATAGTTAATATAGTAGAGAAGCCAGAGAATCCAGTCTCAAATTGGATAACAACAGGGTTCTATATGTTTGACAAAAGAGCATTTGATGTTATAAAAAAAATAGAACCTTCGGCCCGAGGAGAGATAGAGGTAACGGATTTGGCGAACTTTTATGTTAAAGAAGGGACCGCAACTCACGAAAAATTAAAAGGAAAATGGTTTGATGTTGGGACAATTGAGTCGAGGCACAGAGCGACTAGATATATTTCAAAAAACATAAAAAACTTTGAACTTTAAAAAAATGCGCAATTATCCACAAAAACCCTTGACAGATATGCTTTTTCTGTTAAAATCTAAGTTAAACAAGCCTGTAAGCTGAATGAGGTTCTTTTTGTGCTTTAGAGAAAGAAAGGCACGCTAAAAAATAACAACACAAATGGCGATGGGTGTGGATAACTAGGTTGTTAAGATTAAAAAAGGGAGATAAAATAGGATTACTAAAATAATCCACAGCTAGACTCAATTGTTAGCGTGGCTCTATGTGTACCTCAAAGAGGTATTCATAGATCTGCGCTAAGGCGTATGAGTTAGTTCTTTCGATTAATTAAAATAACAGTCCGTGATCAAGCCTAAATTTGTTTTTGGTCGACCGAGTGGATTTTCGTGTCCAAGTTTTTTTGGAAAACGAGTCCAGTCGTTAAAAGGCTTTCAACGATCTGTTGTCCTCTAAGGATGACAGCTCTCGCGATTGTAAAATCACGAGACGTTGGGTGCGGGATTAGAAATTCTCAAGTCCCCCGCACCTCACCTCGAAAAGATGATCATTAGATTGTCTAAATGAGGAATGAGGGTTTGTATGCCCCTTACTCAACGAGGTCGAGAAAATGCGTTCTCTTAAATTGTCGATAGAAGAGTGATTTCAAAGAAACCACTTTGCTATCAAAAACAAAAAATTAATAAAATGAGTAAAAAAATCGTCTCAGCAATACTCACTTTGACCACAATAATGTGGCTCGGTGGCTTTGCTACGTTCGTACCTGCTGCTCAGGCAGCAACCGATATCGTCGAGGGCGATCTTATCAGAGGTCCCGATGGGATTAAGGTTTATATTGTTAACAACACTGGTGCAAAGAGACATATCTTCAATCCAGCAGTTTTTGACATGTATGAGCATTTCTCATGGGCAAGCATCAAAGATGTCTCACAAGATGTCTTAGATTCTTATGTATCCTCAGATATGTATCGTGCAGACGGTGATCCTAAAGTCTATTCTCTTGAAGAAGTAGATGAGGCTTCAGGAAATGCTATGAAACATTGGCTTGACATGACAGCTGCAGAATTCCTTTCAGAAGGATATAGCTGGGACAATGTCTTTGTTGTTAATCCAGTAGAAAGAGATTACTACTCAACAGGTAGTCCTCTAACTGTTGGTGGAACAACTCCAGTTTCAGGCACAGTTACAGCTATGTTGGCTTCAGATACTCCAGCTGCAGGAACTCTTGTTCACACTCAAGCTACAGCTGACTTAGCTCACTTCACATTCACAAACACAGGCAGTGCTGCCGTTGCTATTAATGGTCTTACATTCAATAGGCTTGGTGTTTCAGCTGATGGAACTTTGTCAAATGTCTATCTTTTTGATGGAACTTTGAGAATTACTGATGCTGCTTCACTTTCAGGTGGTAGTGTTAGCTTTAATGCTACGGGTGGTCTTTTCACTATCCCAGGCTATTCAAGCAAAACAGTTGCTCTTAAAAGTGATATTCTAACTGGTACCTCAGGTCAAACTGTTGGTGTTAGTTTAGTCTCTGTCTCTTCAACTGCTACAGTTGGTGGATCACTCCCAATTAATGGTGCTATTCACTCAATTGCCTCAGCTACTTTGGCTAGCGTTGCTATTGGTTCAGCAACACCATCAAGTGCTGCTACAACTGATCCAGTCAGTGATGTTAGGGTTTGGCAATCAACTTTCACTGTTGGAACAAGAAAAGTTAATTTCACAAGATTAGCTCTTCGCCAAATTAACTCAATTCAGAAAGCTGACATTCAAAACTTCAGACTTCTTATTGATGGTATCGAGGTTGCTTCAGTTGCTAGTTTAGATGACGATGGTTATATTACCTTTGTCTTCGATAAAGAATTGGGAACTGGAATAAGAACAGTTAAAGTTTTAGCTGATGTTATTGGTGGTTCATCACGAATCGTCCAAATGTCGCTTAGAAACAAAGCTGATCTTTTCTTGATTGACTCAGACTATGGTGTTAATATTGCTGCTTCGGGCGTGTCTGCTGCTGTTTCAACCGCAACTATTACAGTCAATAGTGGAACAATGACAGTCGAGAAAGCCTCTGATTCACCTTCAGGTGATGTTGTCACAGGTGGCACAGATGTTATTCTTGGTAAATGGAAATTCACCGCCCATGGCGAACCTATCAAAGTTGAAACTTTGACAGCTGGTTATGCTCACGTCACTACAGGTGGCACTACTACTGTCGCTTCAACACTTAGAAACGGTAGACTCCTAGTTGACGGTGTTCAGGTTGGAAGCAATACAACAACTGCAAAGACAGGTACTGCATTCACAACTAATTTCACAGTTACTCCAGGAACATCTGCTGTTGTTGAGTTTAGAGCGGATCTTTATGATAATGATGGCACAGATGCCAATCTTACATCAACAGACAAGGTAACCGCTAAATTGTTTCAAGTCAGCGCAAATGCTTCAAGAACAGTTTCTTTGGGCACAACAGATGCTCCTACAGCTGATACCAGTGCTAATCAGGTAACAGTTGCTGGTGGAGATATGACTCTTGCTAAAAGAACAAGTTATGCTGATCAAACCGTTGGTCTTCCTCAAACTGCTTTTAAGGTTGGTGAGTGGACTTTAACTGGTGGCTCATCGGAAGTTGTCAGTGTTCACACTCTTTCATTAAACATTGGAACAACTACGGGTACAACATTTGACTATTCTGACATTACAGACTTCTATATTGTTTATGGTTCAGAAACTTCATCAGTCAAATCAACAGCTTCAGCTGCTGATAACGACTGGTCAGTTAGTTTTGATCTTGCAAAAAATGAGGTTATGATTGTTTCTCTCTATGCCAATCTTGGCTCGAGCGTAACATCAACTCATGCATTCAAAACAGATCTAACTGCTACTGGCACAGGTGCAAATTCAGGTGCAAGTATCTCAACTAATAGTTCAGATATTGATGGTCAAACAATTACTTATACAGCTCCAACAATTACAGCTACAAGAGCCGCTGGAACTCCTGATGCAGCTATCGTTGCTGACAATCAGAATACTATTACAGCTGCTTATAAGTTTGAGACACTCTATGACGCCTTCACTATTACAGAATTAAGATTTACAGTTACAGATGCATCAGCTGTTGCAAACATCAATATTAAAGATGGTTCAACAGTCTTAGCAACCCTACCAGGTTCTACAGATGCAACCTTTGATGGTATTTCTATTCCTGTCGCAGCCAATAGTTCAAAGACTCTTACTGTTGAACTAGAACTGGTTGGTGTTGGTACAGGTGCTGGCACACCAGGTGCTGAAATTACGACTGATTATACGTCAGCCAAAGCAACCCCTGCTTCAACTGGTGTAGAAGTTACAGTTGACGATAATACAGCTTCAGGAAACGCTATGTATGTTTACAAAGCAATTCCTACTATTGCTAAAGTAGTTGATGCAGATGTTCAACTTAGAAATGAACAAGAAACTCTCTTGAAATTCTCAATTGCCTCAACAGGTGGTGATATTTCATGGGATAAGTTATTCTTTGACATTACTAAGGACGCCAATACTGTTCTTGCAACCCCACTCATCTATGATGTTACAGGTGGTGGTCAAACATTGGTTGCCGGAGCAAAAACCGAAACTGCTTTAACTGCAACAACAACTGCTGCAAGTATTCTCTTCAATGCAACTACAGAAGTAGCTGTTAGTGGTACAAGAACTTACGAGTTAAGAGCTACAGTTACAGCTGCTGATGCTGATGGTGACTACGTAACAACATCTCTTCATCAAGATGCTACACATGCTGCACCAACCAGTTCAGATGCAGTTACATCTGTTGATCCTGATGCTGCTATTACTTGGTCAGATATATCAGCTACAAGTCACGCTACGTCAACAGCCGATTGGTCAGGTGATTACGTAATTAAATCACTACCAATCGAAAATAGCTTAAACTGGTAACTCTATTCAGAATTGAACCTAATTGTCTAGATCGCTAGCCAATTAGAGCTAGAAACCTCCCGGATCGCCGGGATAGAAAAAGCCCCCTTTTGGGGGCTTTTTCATTTCATTATAAAGAAATTGCCCCAGTTACCGGAGCCTTTCCTTTTCATCCTATTTCCACCACGATGTGGGCACTTAGTGCCCACATCGTTTCGTTAAGTACTCGCTGGTTGTGCATATGTGGGCACTAAGTGCCCACATTCGTAGGGTGATAAGCATTTGTTTGCTTTAGATAACAAATCTTCTAGCTTGTTAACCTTTTTCATTTCATCCTAAATTCCCATTCATGGAAAAAATCATCTCAGTTTTATCGAAGCCTTTTCATTTCATCACAACTCCTTTCTTTGGTGTATTTAATAATACCAAACTATAAGCTGTGCCAAACGATCTAGTAGCCAGCCATTACACATTAAACACCTCACTCTACGACTGAGGTGTTTAAGTTCACCATAATGTGGGCACTAAGTGCCCACATTTGCAAACCCACTAAGCGTTTTATATAATAATGTGGGCACTTAGTGCCCACATAAATAGAATTATACATAAAAAACTGTTATGAGAAAAGTTCAATTTATTAGAGATGAATATTATCATATTTATAATCATGGAGTAGAAGATAGAAAAATATTTTTAGATAAAATTGATTATATTCGTTTTTTAATATCTTTAATCGTTTTTAATAATAGAGAATCATTCGTCCATAATATCCCTCGTTTTGCGAACACTACCACATTGTCTGAAAAACAAGCCTTCGCTGAAGACAGGGATCGTTTGGTTGATGTTATCGCTTTCACAGTCTTACCGAATCATTTTCATTTATTTTTGAAGGAAGTTCAGAAAGATGGTATCTCTCGATTTATGCATCGACTTTGTATGGGGTATTCTCAGTATTTTAATAAAAGATACAAAAGAATTGGGACTCTCTGGCAGAGTAGTTTTGGAGCTAAGCACATTGATTCTGAGGCATATTTTATTCACATAATGAGTTATATACATTTAAATATTTTAGATTTGCATTATCCCGAATGGAGAGATGGCGGAATAAAAAACTGGAAACAAGCTGAAGTGAAAATGAGAGATTATCTATGGTCAAGTTATGGCTATTATAGATTAGGTGAAGACAAGGACTCTCTTTTAGAATTAATTTTAACAAAACAAGATTGGTTTGAAGAATATTTTTCAATAAAGAAATCTTTTGAAGACAATCTTAAGTTATGGTCCTCTCGTAATATTTAAAACATTTGGTACGATACTTGAATAATGTGGGCACTTAGTGCCCACATTATTGCATGAAATATATACTGACTGTAGACATGTGGGCACTAAGTGCCCACATGTCTAGTTGGTGGAGGTGGGGGAAGGGGGTTATGGGGTTGACTTTTTCTGTATTTATGGTAGGATAGTGATATTATGAAAATATTAGTCATTGGTGGGCTTGTCTCGCCTGAACTTGCGATAGCGAGTAAAGCAAACTAATTATTCTATTATTCAATTGACTGACATGAATTCAAAAAAATCTAAAATATTAGTTACTGGTGGGGCTGGTTTTATCGGCTCTAACCTAGTAGACAACTTAATAAAGAAAGGACACGAGGTTGTTATTATAGACGACCTCTCTTCTGGCAAAGAAGAAAACATTAACCCTAAAGCCAAGTTTTATCATTTAGACATTGCTAATAGGAAGATTAGTGAAGTTTTTGAGAAAGAAAAGCCAGAGGTAGTTTTTCATCTTGCCGCCCAAATAGATGCAAGAGGATCTGTTAAGGATCCGTTCTTTGACGCTAAGATTAATATTCTTGGTTTCTTAAATGTGCTTCAAAATGTTTTATATTATGGAAATGAATGGGAGAAGATGCCTAAGTTTATTTTTTCTTCAACAGGAGGAGCTCTTTACGGAGAGACAAGGAAGATACCAACAGTAGAAACACATCCAATCGTCTCAGAGAGTCCATACGGGCTTACAAAGAAGACTACAGAGGAATACTTAGGATTGTATCATAAAGTTGCAGGCTTGGACTTTGTGGCGCTTCGTTATGCAAATGTTTATGGACCTCGTCAGGATGGATCAAAAGAATCAGGAGTTATTTCAATATTTATAAATCGAATTTTAGAAGGGGAGCCATTTATTATTCATGGCAATGGAAAAGTAACAAGAGATTTTGTTTATGTTGATGATGTAGTTAGGGCAAACCTTTTGGCTCTTAAAAAGAAAACAAAAAAATGGGATCTTAAAAAAAGATTTCTTAATGTTGGAACTGGAAGAGAAACTAGTATGACAGAGCTAGCGAAAATGATTTTGAAAGTTGCTGATACAGAATCTCAAATTATTTATGGTCCAGGAAAAGCAGGGGATATAAAAAGAAGCGCATTAAGTCATACAAAGATTAAGAAACTACTTAAATGGTCTCCAAAAGTTAATCTTGAAAAGGGAATTAAAAAAACAATTGATTTTACAGCCAAACAATCTTAAGATTGAACGACTGACAGTTAAAAAAGAACCTTATATAGGTTCTTTTTTTGGTGTTACCAGGTAACGCACAAATTACATCATACCAGTAGCACAGAATTGCAATTGGGTGTTACCAGGTAACGCACATTATTTTGTTTTGTGTAATTATGTGGACACTCGGTGTCCACATAATCTTACTAAATGCTTGGTGACTATAGGCATGTGGACACCGAGTGTCCACATGTTATATATTCTATTTTAAAAAGAGCCTCCGTTGGGAGTTCTTTTTGTATAAATATTTTTTTAAATTAAATATTTAATTTAAAGTTTGAATCTTTAGCATCTTTGTAAAACTTTTTTACAGTATCTAGAGAAACATCAGCTAAAGGTTTTCTAAAGTTTTTTCTCTTTTCTAAGAAATCTGATTTGACAGTTATAATATCACAGCTTACTTTCTCAGCTTGTATAACATTGAAAGGTTCTCGATAGCTTGCCCACAGAAGTTCAATGTTTTTGTGATTCTTAATAATCTTTGCACAAGAACTCATAATAGGCGATGGATCTCTGCCCGTATCAGCAATGCGACCAGCAAAAACAGAAATAATTGTTTTTGTTTTTGGATTAACTGCTGGGATAATTTTTTTTACTTGAGCTACTGTTGTGATGGCTGTTATATTAAGTTTTATTTTATCAATTGATAATTTTTCTATCAATAAATAAGTTGATTTGCCGTCAGTATTTGTTATGGGAATTTTTACAAAAACATTCTTACCCCAAGACGAGAGAAGTCGAGCTTGCTTTTCCATTTCATCTAAATCATCAGCAATCACTTCAAATGATATTGGTTTTTTTATTTTTTGCAAAACTTCTTTTGCAAATTTTTCATAATTTTTAACACCAGCAAGTCTCATGAAGCTTGGATTGGTGGTAAAACCCTTAACTTCTTTGTTGTCTGCCAAAGAAAGAAGAACTTTCTTATTTGCACTATCAATGTATATTTTAACTTTTTTCATATTTTATTAAATAGTATTAGGGTTCTAATAAACTAGTTTTGCTTTTATAGGCGTTAAAGGATGTTTAGTCTTGTAATACTTTCTTGTAAACTCGTTCTGTCTCTTCTAACATTTTTTCTAGAGAAAAATGTTTTTCTACTCTTTCTTTTGCTTTCTTCCCCATTTCTTTAATTAAGAGTGGATCTTCTAATAGTTTTTCTAGAGCTTTTTTTAGTGCCTGGGCATCTCCTCTTTCTACTAAAATTCCACAATCATCTTTTATAGCTTCGTTTATACCTCCTACGTTTGAAGCAATGACTGGTAAGCCAAAGTTCATTGCTTCAATGATAGTATATGGAAAGCCTTCCCAATTGGAAATTAAAACGAAAATATCAGATTGTTGTAATTCCTCGAATACTCTTTCTCTTGGTAGATTGCCTAAAAGTTTTATCTTATTTTTTAAATTATTTTTTTTAATAAATTCTTCTAATTCTTTTCTTTTTGATCCATCTCCAATAATAGAAATCTGAGATTTGTTTTTTAGTTCAGTTGATAAATTATTGAAAGATTCAATTAGTAGCAAGGGATTTTTGGGATTGACTAATCTTCCAACAAATATTATTTTAATTTCTCGAGCTTGGTTATTGGAATAGAGCTTGGTCTTTGTGTGCTTAGTATCGACTCCATTGTGAATAGTAACTATTTTTTGTTTCGGAACAATTTTATATTTTATAGCTAATTTTCTGTCACAATTCGAAACACAAATAATTTTTGAACAGAATTTTCCAGCGATTTTTTCTAGTATAATTGCTAAATATTTTCTTAAAAAAGGAGATCCTTCTGTAAATGCCCAACCATGAGCAGTGAAGATAGTGGGAACTTTTTTTCTAATTGATAACCTTCCCAAAAGACCTGCAAACGTGCTGTGACAGGCGATCATATCTGGTTTAAAATCTTTTTCTATTTTCTTAATTTCTCTTGCTGCTTTTAAAATTTTAAATGGATTAAGAGAATTTGAAAAATATTTATTTGGATAAAATTTTGCGTCTATTTTTTTTGCTTCCTGCTCTAACCATCCTCCGGGATAACTCATTATCGCTACTTGATTTTCTTTTTCAATAAAATGTTCACTCAGCTGGTAAAGGTGAGTTTGTGCTCCGCCTGCTTCTGACTTAGTTATTAAATAAAGAATTTTCATTTTATTTTAATAAACACACCTTTTGTTATTCCAGTTCCTTTTAAAACATTTCCAGATAAAAATTGTCTTAAAGCATAGCTAATAAATGATCTGTAAAACCAAGAATAATTTTTAAAACTCTTTTGACAATTCTTTTTTCTTTTGCAGATTAGAATAACTGTGCTTAATTTTACGGATCATATTAATAATTTTCCTAAACTTTAAGTAACCATAAAGAACTAATCTTGAAGAACTTCTGAAAAGCGCTAGGTAATGACCAGGATAATATTTTTTATATTTTCTAATTAACCTAAAATAATTTTTTAACTGTTTCATCTGATCCTTGTTCGTTATCTGCCCCTTCCATTTTGTATAGCTTATTCCGTGAAATGGTAAGTTGGCGAACTTACCAATTGTGCCAAGCTTAAGCCAAAGATCGTAATCTTCCGCATGTAAGTCTTCTAACTCTTCGCTATACCCACCAACTTTTAAAACTGCACTTTTTTTGAAAACTACAGACGGATGAAGAAAACAATTTTTTCCTAATATTAACTGCCGGATTTTTTGGTCTTCCAAGGGACTTAAAAATCTAAAAAGTTCTTTCCCTTCGTTGCTTGCTATAACTGCACCAGTTCCTACCAATACATAATCAGTGTTTTTTTCTAAAAATTTAATTTGTTTATATAATTTTTCTGGATCAATCCATGTGTCATCATCATCAATACGAGCAATATATTCTCCTCTTGCTTGTTTTATGCCTTTATTTAAACTTCTTTGGATACCTAAGTTTTTATAATTTTTAATGTAAATAATTCGATTATCATTTATGTCTTTAACGATTTTTTCTGTATTGTCAGTTGAGCCATCATCAACAACAATCAATTCAAAATCTTTGAATGTTTGACTTAAAACACTTTTGATAGCTCGTGGTAATAAATTTTTCCGATTATATGTTGGAATAATTATAGACAAGTTCATTTTAATAAAAAAATTATTTTTCAATTGTTGATTTTTTTAAACTATTTTTTGTAATTGGATTATGTTTAGATAAAATATTTTCATACTTGCTTGAAATTTTATCCCACGTATAGTTCTTTTTCCATGCTTGAAAGGCTTCTTCTGCAACGTGCAGTCTCTCACTGTCATGGTCTAATAAATAATTAGATATCTTTGCCATTTCATTCTCATTATATACAATTTTAACAATATCTTTATAATCTGACACATTGCCAACTGGGGTACTTACAAAAGGTGTTTTTGATGCAAATGATTCATACATAACTAATGGAGCGCATTCAACTTGAGAACCAAATAAAAATAAATCTGCCTGCTTATAGGCAGAAATAACAAAATTACGGTTATCCCCATTTGAAAGCAAAATATTTTTGTTAATTTTTGAAGATAGCCAACACCATAAATAATCTAAAATAAAATGAGCCCAGCGATGCCATCCATATGAAACTTTCTTATTGCCTATAATTAATAAAGACGCATCGTTCCTGTTCATTTTTTTAAAAGAACTTATAACAAAATGATGTCCTTTTGCTCTATAGTGATTTGATACAGAAATAATTAAGTATTTCGTTTTTATTTTTAACTTTTTTTTAATATCAAAAAAATTTTCATTCACAAATTCTTCATACGAAGCCCCATTAGAAATTATGATTGCCTTATCATTTAAGTTATTTTTCTCTCCAAAAATATAATCTTGATAATTTTTAGAGTGATAGATCAAAGTGTCATATTTTTTTAAATACTCTGGAAGTTTTTTAAAATATTCTTTATATTTTGGATTATTCAAATTAGAATATCCAACAGGAGCCAATATTTTTTTAGAAGAAATTTTATCTAATATAGAGAACATTAGATCCGTGGTCCACGATTGCGAAGCATAATTAAAAATTAAATTAAAATTATTATTTTCTAAAAATTTTTTATATTTTTCAATTTTTCTTTTGTCACCATTTATACCACGGACTAAATTACCGGATATTTTAAATTGTTTTATTTTTACTCCATTTATAATTTTATTACTTCTGTTTGGCAAAAAGGAAGTGGCAACATAAACATCATGTCCACTTTTAACGAATTTTTCAGCAATTTGTTTGATTACTTCCTCTGCCCCTCCTTTTCTTGGCTCATAGAATTCAACTGTCAATAAAATCTTCATATTATTTAATTATTTTATATACATTTTAAGAAATACTTTCTTTTACATTTTGTTTCACTGGCTAACATATGTTAGGTTCTCTCATATCTCAATCTAATACTATATAATGTAGAATTTGCCTTATAATATTTATTGTATTTTTGGAAAATATATTCAATATTTTTAAATTCTACTAATTGTTTGTAGGTTTTGCTATATTGCTCTGATGAAAATATTATCTAAACAGCGGTTTAGGTGTAAAATCAGAATCATACTTCTGGTAATTCTTATCCATGTATCTTGATTCTCGTTAATCTTATTTCACTATCAAAACAAATAATTTTACTCAAAATATTCCTGACCGTACTACTAAAAGTTACATTCGTCTCTAAAAGATAAACAAAATCTAGGAGTTTTGTGTCCTGTTTTCTTATTTCTTTTTTCTCATGATGAATACATTTTATCATCTTATATTGTTCTTGAAATTTTTTAGCTGCCCCTTTTTTATTGTCAGTTGAGCCGTCATCAACAACAATCAATTCAAAATCTTTGAATGTTTGACTTAAAACACTCTTGATAGCTCGTGGTAATAAATTTTTCCGATTATATGTTGGAATTACTACTGAAATCTTTGGTTCATTATTCATAAATTTAATCCCATAATTTTGAAAATATCATTGAATCTTTTTTCGTAAGTATGTTCTTGAAGAGTGCGCTTATGGCCAGCTCGAGCAACAGCTTCTCTTTCTTTATTATGACCCAAATAATACTTTATTTTTTCAATCATTTCGTCAGTGTTTTTATAGACAATAATTTCTTTTCCATCCCTATAATAATCATTTAAGTTATCTGCATTACTCGTAAGAAGAAATCCTCCAGAGCCAGGAATTTCAAAATTTCTACCTTTTACTTGATTTCTTTTCTTGGCTAGAATAGATTGGAAGTTTCTAAACCAGTATTTTGGGTTTGTTATTCTTATTTGTCCTGTCAACTCTTTTTTTAAAAATATCGAAAATATTGATCTAAAGCTGTTTCTATTCGAGCTTTTAGTTAAATTAAGGTTAATCTTACTTTGAGAAAACATTTTTATCATTTCATCTTGAGAAATTCTTCCTTTCTCCCATCCATTTCCACGACACTCTACGCTAATTCCTGCTCTTTTTATTAAATCAACAACATCTTTTCTCTCGCTGTGCGGCTGTCCAATAAAAGAAACTTCGTAAGTTTTTGGTAAGTCAAATGGTTTATACAAAGCTTTGTTGCATGCCCATTGGGTCTTGATTACGTTTTTATATTCAATTTTTTTATATTTTTCAATTGCCTCAGAGTCGGTTGTTGAAACCCAGTTAAATAGAGGTGCATAATATTTAGAAAAATTACAAAACCTAAAATGATCATCTGCAAACCAATTAAAAGTCTTTGTACTATATTTTTGAGTAATTGTTTTAATCGTTTCTTTTTTTACTTCATCTCTGAAAAGGAAAAAGAAACATAAATCAGGCTTTTCTCTTCTAGTGGTTTTTAATAATTCTTTATTCATTTTCATTTTCCCTTTTTGAATCATGATTTCATCAAAAGGAAAATAGACAATCTGATGCTTTTCCTGTTCCATTTTCACTAAAGAATCATAAAAATTGTAATGTTCAAAAGAAAATCCTCTTTTAGGATTTCCATAATCATATTTCAATGCAACGTAAAGTATCTTCATATTAATATAATTGCCGAAGAGATAAAGTTATGAGTTTGCTTATTAACTTACAAAGACTCAATGAGATTCTTCTTAGATGGGACATCTGAAAGACGAAACTAATAATTTTTTGAAACAATGTTTTAGAATTTCTTTTAGAGATATTCTCTACCTAGATCATCTCCGGTAATCTTTTTAGTACTTTTTGATTCTATTACAATAGAGCAATGAAACTGAAAACGTCATTCTTTATTTTATGTGCTACTCAAATAGCACGTAACTGTATTTTTTCAAATCTTGTCTAAATTTGACTCTCGAGATAGCTTAAAAAGATATAAATTTTATCTAAATGCTTTAAAAATATTATTTAAGTGTTGGAAATAAGTATAATTTTTACAAATTTCTTGTTGTTTTTTTACTAAACCAATATATTCATTTTTATTTAAAGATAAAACTTTACTAATCATTTCTTTCATATTTTTGTCATTCCACACAGATCCAACCCAAAAAATAAATTTATTTCTGTTAAAAACTGGTTCATTGAATTCTTCTGGAAGTAGATTAGTGCCCCAAGGCTGATAAAGAATTTTATTTTTTTTATCAAAATGAACACCTTCGTAAATTTTTTCATAATTTTCTGCTTTATTATTATAAACTTGTAATTTTAATAATTTTTCTGGATTAATTTTTTCACTGAAAATTTCTTTAAAATTATGCAGACAGTAATAAATATCGTCTCGAACAGGAATGTTATAATCTTCGAACTTTAGCTTTTCTGGGACCATTTTTCCTATAACCTCGGCTGAAATAATCAGGTCATTCTTTTCAATTAATTTTTGGCTTTGAATCTTATCTTCCACCCAAATCACAGGAACACCGACTTTTTTAAGAATTCTATAATAACTAGAATAAATATAGCGATGAGTGTGAAATCTTTTTCTTAAGCCCCAGACAACGATCTTGTTAAATCGTTTTGATTCTTTCTTTAATTCTTCGACAATATCCATATTAAGATTAAATAATTAATAACTCTTTTAATTTTTTAGAAATAATTTCATGATTATATTTTTCTAAAATTATATCTCTGCATGATCTATTATGTTTTTCGATAATTTCATGATTATTTAGATAAAAAATTATATTCTTCGCCAATTTCTTATAATCATTAACTTCATGAAATAAAGCTTTGTCCTTGAACACACCGACAAAAGACATAATTTTAGGTAAACATAGGGCGCAACCAGAAAGAGTGGCATTGTAAACTGAAACGCACATACCCTCATTAAAAGATGAATTTAAACAAATTAAAAATTTATTAAGCATAGCATTAGCTTCGGATGGCTTTTTAAAGCCATGTTTTATAACTTTCAATTTATTGCTAATTAAATTGTCATCAATTTCATCACATTCTTCACCAATAATATGTAGTTTTATATCGGGATATTTTTTACACACAAGATTGCACGCCATGATTATGGTTGGTAGATTTTTTATATGAGTAATATTGCCAAAATAAACTAAATCTTTTCTTTTGTTGTCGTTATCCAGTATTCTGTAGTCTTTTAAGGATAATGCCAATGGTATGACTTTTAATTTTTTGTTTTTAATTTTTTGTTTTAATAAAAACTCTTTTTCTTTATTATTATTTAATCTTATTTTAGAGAAAAAACTCATTGAAAAATTAAAAATTTTTTGTTTTAACCAAGTTTGTCTTTCGGGACGAGTATGTCCCATAAAAATAGTATTTTTAGCGAGAAAAGGAACGCAGAGAGACTGAGGCTCTACGCTATTTACATAAAAAATAGAATTTTTAAATGAATATTTGAAAATTTGAAAAAAATAATTGAACAAGTTTTTATAATTGATAATTTTTATATTTTTATCAAATTTGGGATCATTTTCAATACATCCCTTTTCTTGTTTAATAATAACCACGGGAACATATCCTAGCTCTTTTGCTATATTTAAAACATGTAAATGATAATTTTCTTCGATTGCAAAATCGTACATTCTTTTTGAATATCCCCAGATAATTGATACTAAATATTTTTTTGGTACCATAAAATATTTTTTATGTTATTAATAATTCTTGTTAATGGCATACAAAAAACCATTCCTACAATCAACTATAAAATTGTTTTTTTTGAGAAAAGCTGCAATTTCTTCATGTTTATGATTTGTGATATCATCGTGATATTCTAGAGATATTCTTTTTATTTTTGAAATAAAATCTATAGTTAAATTTAAAATAATATCATATTCGGCTCCTTCGCAGTCTAATTTAAGAAAATCGATGTGGTCAATATTTTTTTTCAAACAATATTTTTCAAGTTTTAAATTTTTTACTTCAATTTGCTCATCGCTATCATTTCTTTTGAATAGGCTATGGCAACCATTATGTACTTTTGAGATAAAAAACTTTTCAAAAGTATTTTTATTAGAGATGGCAATATTTTCGACACTAACATTCGTCAATTTATTTAGTTTGATATTTATTTTTATCTTTTCAAAAAGCTCTTTTACGGGTTCAAAAGCAATTACTCTACCATCTCTTGCCTCTAGGCTGGCGTAAACTGTAAAAAATCCATTATTTGCCCCGATATCAAAAACAACATCATTTTTATGTATTTTCATAAACGCCGGATTATAATATTTATAGTACCAAATTTCTGACAACATCGAGATATCAGCTTTGCCAATTTTATTTTCTTTAATTTTAAACCTAACTCCGTTACCTAATTTTACAAAATTAATTGGCAATGATATTGTTTTGTTTAATATTATTGAAAACCAATTGCTTTTCAATACTATTAAAGTGCCTAATATTCGTAAATAGTTAATCATATTTGCTCTAATTTTTTTAAAAAGCACTTATGTATTTTTCAAATACCATTTAATGGTTTTTTTTAATCCTTTTTCAAAATTTGTTTTGGCTTCAAAGCCAAATTCTTTTTTAGCCTTTTTAACATTAAGAGATCTGCGTGGCTGACCGTCTGGTTTTGTTTCATCCCACCGAATCTCACCTTTAAAATCCATTAAATTACAAATTATTTTTACTAAATTTTTTATTGAAATTTCTGTTCCCGAACCCAAGTTAACTGGCTGAGGTTTGTTGTATTTTTCTGTAGCCGATACAATCCCTTCTGCCGCATCTTCAACATATAGAAATTCTCTCGTTGCCCTACCCGTTCCCCAAACTTCAATATATCTTTTGTTCTCTTTTTTTGCCTCGGCCACTTTTCTTATTAAGGCAGGGATAACATGCGAGCTCTCTGGGCTAAAATTATCTTCAGGTCCGTATAAATTTAACATTAACAAATGGATGCTATTTAAACCATACTCGGCCCTGTATGCCTGAGATTGAACAAGCATAAATTTCTTTGCTAACCCGTATGGCGCATTTGTTTCTTCGGGATAGCCGTCCCATAAATTTTCTTCTTTGAATGGAATGGGAGTAATTTTTGGATACTCACAAACGCTTCCAATGCCAACAAATTTTTCTATTGCCTCCTTCCTGCTTGCTTCAAGTATATTTAAGGCCATTGCTGCATTATCGTAAAAGCTTTTCCCAGGATGTTCTTTGTTAAAACCAATTCCTCCCACCACTCCCGCTAGATGAATTACAGCGTCTATCCCACTAATCACCTTAAAACAATCTTCTATTTTTCTCAAATCAAAATCACGAGAACTGGGAATAAAAATATTATCTTTATCAATTCCTCTCTCTAATAATTTTTTATAAACAAATTTTCCTAAGAATCCATTCCCTCCAGTTAATAATATTTTTTTATTTTTCAGTAAAAACATGAATAATTTGTTTTATTTCTTCATCGTTTAATTCTGGATTATTACCAAAATATAGGCCTTGGCTATTAACTAATTGAGCATTGGGGCAAACAAGATTTTTCGCAATGGTTGGCATGTATTTTTTAAAAAATGGTTGCTGAGTTATGTCGCCTCCAACGATTGGCCTTACCTCAATTTTACCTTCGCATTTCTTCGCAAGTTCATTCCTTACTTTTTGTGACCTACATAATATTGGTATTGCAAAATTGGAAAGAAAATCAATGTGACTAAACTTGATTGAATAATATTTGTCGAGTTTCGTGTAAATTAAAGGAGCTATCTTGATAAAGTTATTATTTCTTTTTTGGACAATTTTTTCAATATATTGAAGTTGATTATTCCCCAAAAAACCAGTTATTTCGGTAGGTCTTAAGTTGTAACTAAGGTCATAAAAAGCATAACGAGCATAAAAATCAGATTTTATTTTATAATTTTCCCTAAGCTTTTTTTGTTCCTTTTTGCTTAAATTTCTATCCCAACCATGGGCTCTTACTATTTTTAACATTGTTGAAAACTCTTTGTCATCGGTACAAACGGCACCGCCCTCAATGGTAGACATGTGGTGACCTACATAGAAAGAAAATGTGCTTGCTAACCCAAAATTTCCAAGTTTGCGACCTTTGTAAATCGTTCCTAAAGATTCGCAATTGTCCTCAATAAGAAGAATCTTTTTCTCGGCACATTTTCTTTTAATCTCATCTATGTCGTCGCAGAATCCTAAGAGATTAGTCAAAAACAAAACTTTCAGCGATGTCTTTTCAATTAATTCCTTTAAAATTCTGCTAGACACATTTAACGTGTTCAATTCTATGTCTAGCGGAACAGGAGTAAGGTCTAGCTGAATCAATGGCATTACATTTGTTGCCCATGTTAGCGCAGAAAACCCAACAATGTCTTTTTTATTAATTCTTCCTAAGTTTAAAAGTGCTTGAAACACGGCAAGATTAGCGGAACTTCCACTATTGAAAGATACACAATATTTACGTCCTTGATATTTAGCGAAGCTTTTTTCAAACTTTTCACACTCCAAGCCAAAGCTCAACTGCTTGGCAGAGCCAATAAATTCAATAAGAGCTTCTTTGGTCTCTTTTTCTTTATAAAAAGTATTCTTTATAAGTTTAATCATATTAATTTAATCTTTTTAAAATTATATATTCTTTTCTGTTTCAAAACCGCCACTTTTTAAATAGGCTTCTTTCTTTGCATCTTTTAAATCAAATTGAACCATCTCCCTTATTAGCTCTTCAAAACTTATCTTTGGTTTCCATCCTAATTTTTCTCTTGACTTAGTTGAATCTCCTAATAGTGACTCTACTTCTGTTAATCTAAAATATCTTGGATCAATTTCTATTAAAACTTTTTTTGTCTCTTTGTCAATCCCTTTTTCTTTTATTCCTTCTCCTTGCCAATCAATATTTATTCCAACTTCTCTAAATGCAATTTCACAAAACTCTCTAACTGAGCGTTGTTCTCCTGTAGCAATAATATAGTCTTCTGGTTTTTCTTCTTGGAGCATCATCCACATTGCTTTAACGCTATCTTTGCTATGACCCCAATCTCTTTTTGCATTCAAGTTTCCTAAATATATTTTTTCTTGTAGTCCTAATTTAATCCTAGATACAGCCTGAGTAATTTTTTTAGTTACAAAAGTTTCTCCTCTTCTATTTGATTCGTGATTAAAAAGAATGCCACTACAAGCAAACATATTATAAGCTTCTCTATAATTTATAGTTATCCAATGAGCATATAGTTTAGCTACTCCATAGGGACTGCGAGGGTGAAATGGAGTTTTTTCGCTTTGAGGAGCCTCTCCTAGTTTTCCAGAAAATAATTCACTAGTTGACGCTTGATAAAACTTTGTTTTTTTCTCTAACCCAAGAGTTCTAATTGCTTCTAGTAGTCTTAATGTTCCTAGTCCATCAGTATCTGCTGTATACTCAGGCATTTCATAAGAAACTTGGACATGAGACATTGCAGCTAAATTATAAATTTCATCTGGTTGTATTTTTTGAACAATCCTTATTAAGTTAGTCGAATCGGTCATGTCTCCATAATGTAAAAAAAATCTTTTGCCATTCTCATGAGGGTCATTAAAAAGATGATCAATTCTAGATGTATTAAAAGAAGATGACCTTCTCTTTATTCCATGAACCTCATATCCTTTCTCTAATAAAAATTCGGCAAGATATGATCCGTCTTGTCCTGTGATGCCCGTGATAAGTGCTTTCTTTGTGTGTTTTTTGTCTGTCGATTGCATAAATTATAAATTAGCTGATAACGTTTTATTTTTTTTATTGTCATCCATTGGAATTTCTAATTAATCACTCTCCTTGTCACTCCCGCCCAAGGTGGATCAGTCTAGGGCTGACGGTGTTTCTCGTCGCTCAGCTTCTCCTCAATAGAAGAACCTTTGGACAACCAAAGAATCTTGACGGAAGACTCAAGTGGCTTCCGAGCGATTTTGGTTACTTAGTGATAATTTGTTTCGAAATGCTCTTATAAATGCGGTGATTAACTAGTGTGCAATCTTTAATTCATATTCAATGATTTTTTGATTAAGAAAAATGATAAAAGATAAATTATCCCTCCTATTGTAACACAAAAAAGAGTATTTAAGTTGTTTATCCAAGAAGATTTGATTGTAAAATACATAGGGATGCTAGCGAAAAGGACTGTAATTAAAACCGAAAATAATTTTAGTTTCATAGGACGAATGGCGGTGAATTTTCTTGTAAGGTTGGCGAACAAGAAGAATACAATTAAATAAGTTATAAGCGTAGAAATGGCTGCGCCATTGAGGCTGAGTTTTGGAATTAAAAGAATATTTAAAACGATATTTATTATTGCTCCGGTCATTGTTGCCCAAAAAAGCTTTTTTTGTTGATTGACAACAACTAGGACCTGTTGAAATGGAGTGGAAACAAAAACAATACCTGTCATGAGAAGCAAAATTCTTAGCGA
>Ga0208900_1000283_pt1 | contig 32900 bp, 26 predicted proteins | sample AntAceMetag02UKK_FD_184763 | JGI IMG/M metagenome (GOLD analysis project Ga0208900, IMG submission 184763) | Saline lake microbial communities from Ace Lake, Antarctica - Antarctic Ace Lake Metagenome 02UKK (SPAdes) (version 2) | ecosystem: Environmental > Aquatic > Non-marine Saline and... | reverse complement strand
CAACGAATATTGAAAATGGTATCATGCCGCCCCCCCCCCCGATGGGCAATGGGCCCGGCCCGGAACCGTAGACGGCCCAATTGGCCGGTTCCTATTGCCCATCGGGGGGGGACTCTGCTGAGGTTGCCTGAAATTTTATTTTCTAATAAAATTAATTTCTGCTATTTCGGCATCCTTCAAAAGTATTTTAAGTACCCGAGCGTATATCCCTCAAAATAAAACCCAGAAATATCAATGGTATATGGCTGTGGAATACCGAAAAACATATGCGTGGGTACTTACACTTTTTTTGATCGCTCTCCATTTGTCGGGATTCTTTCCAAAAGACTGTAAAGTACGAGAGAGTATCCTCACCCCCTGAAATATTTACATATCCCAATATTTTAAAAAAATTATGGCTCACAATTATGAACAATTATGAATCAAGGCTTTTCGATGTCTATTAAAGTTTCAATAATAATGCCTGCTTATAATTGTCTTAGTACTTTGGGGATAAGTGTCAATTCTGTGCTCAATCAATTTTTTGAAAATTGGGAGTTGCTTATTGTAGATGATTGTTCAGATGAGAATATAGAGTCTTATCTAAAAAAAAATTACAATGATTGTAGAATAAAATATTATAAAACAGTATCACGAACTGGGCCTGGAGCTGCAAGAAATATTGGGTTAAAATATGCTACTGGTGATTACGTTGCTTTTCTTGATGCGGATGATTTATGGGATGTCAACAAGCTTAAGAAACAAGTTGATTTTATGAGTCAAAATTCTGTGGGAATCTGTTTTTCTGATTATCGTATTATCGATAGCGTTGGAAAAATAAAAAAAAAAAATATTGGTGTTCCAGTAAGAGTTTCTTATAAAGATCTTTTGTGTTCTAACGTAATGGGATGTTTGACTGTTGTTCTCGATAAGAAAAAAAATAAGCCCATTGAGTTCCAAACCAATATAAAACACGAAGATTACGCTTTATGGTTAAAATTGTTGAAAAACAACTCGTATGCTTATGCGGTCACTGATGTTTTGGCATCTTATAGAGTTACTTCAGGATCTTTTTCCTCAAATAAGCTTGAAGTCGCTAAGTATCAATGGCGTATTTACCGTGAAGTTGAAAAAATATCGTTTAGCAAATCTGTCTATTATTTTTTGTATTATTTGTTTAAAGGTTTTATGAAGAGATTATGACCCCAGATTGAGTAGTTTAAAGTTGTATATATTTTTTTGAGAGCAGGCAGCAATGTGTATTATCTGTTATTTTTAATAATTGTGTCACTACATCGTTTTTGCTTATTAATGAATTATTTTGGGTTCTAAAACACAACATATTGTGTTTGGAGATGTCAAACCGTTTATGTCGCTTGTTAAAGAATATAAAAAAATTATTCGACATTCCATGGTATATGGATTGGGACTGGCACTTTCCCAGATGGTTGGCTTTGTAATGATTCCAGTTTATACTCGCTATCTAACGCCGGCTGACTATGGTGTCTATGAATTACTTATATTGACCACCAAAATATTGACAATGTTTTTAACATTAGGCTTAAGTTCTGCAACATTGCGCTACTATTTTGAATATGAAAATGAAGAGACAAAAGACAAAGTAATCAGTACCGCTTTAATTGCAGCTCTCTTGATCTCTTTTGCAGGCGCAACGAGTGTCAATTTGTTCAGAAATGGACTTTCCTGGTTGTGTTTTGATTCATATCAATATGTTCACTATTTCACTCTGGTACTGTTTGCCATGGCGTTTGAAATTGCAATGGAGATTCCCCTTGCCTATATCCGTGCAAAAGAACTATCCCATATTTTTGTATTTCTGATTGTTTCCCGTCTGATTGTTGCCTTATCATTAAACATCCTGTTTGTTGTTTATTATGAACTTGGTCTTAAGGGGATACTACTGAGCAACTTGATAACAGCAACTATTTTTGGAACAGGAATAATTGCTTATACCTTTGTAAAGACAACCATTGGGTTTTCTAAAAAATTATTTACACAATTGTTTTTATATGGATGGCCGTTAATTCTTTCGGGTTTTGGTTTTTTTGTGATTAATTCGACGGATCGTTTTTTTTTAAAACATTTTTTAAATTTGGAAGAAGTGGGTCTGTACAGTCTCAGTGTCAGGTTTGCCTCCGTTTTATCGATTGTTCTTCTGGGTCCATTTTGGAAAATGTATGGTCCTTACCGTTTCTCCATTATGAAAAAAGATGAAGCCAGGGAAATCTATGCCAATGTACAAAAAATCATGCTGTTTGTGATGTTAGTCTGTGCTTTAGGGATGATTGTACTCAGTAAAGATGTTCTTATCATTTTAACACCTATCTCCTTCCATGGTGCGTACAGTGCGATTCCTTTTCTTGTATTGAGTACAGTTTCTCTTACGTGTTATTATTTATTTCAAACTGGAATTTATCTTCAAAAACAAACAAAAGTTATTTCAAAGCTGGTATCAGTTGCCGCAGTGAGCAGCTTGACTTTTAATTATCTTTTAATTCCTCACATGGGCATGGTCGGCGCTGCTCTGGCAAAGTTTCTCACGCTGTTTTTCCTTGCTGTCATGACCTATGTTGTATCTCAAAAAAAATATAAAATTCACTACGACCATAAATCGAATTTTATAATTGTCATTCTTGCCTTGATAACCTGGTTTCTATCCACCCTTGTTTTGTTTGATAATATTTGGTTAAGAATGTTTATGAAGTGCGGTGTGCTTATTGTCTATGTTATGGTGATGTGCAGATTCCTTTTTGGCACCTTGGACAAAATAAGACTGATGTTTTCGCCTGGACACTGAAACCAAATTTAGCGATTGTTTGAAAAATGGTATAAAAATGGGGAGCAAAATGAAAATATTATTCCATCACAGGACCATGGGGCGCGGTGCCGAAGGGGTTCATATTTCGAGTCTGGTGACAGCATTTAAAGCACTTGGAAATGGAGTACAAATTATTTCTCCTCCTAATGTGGATCCCTTAAGGGACGCCGGTAGTACGGTTTTTCAAGTCATGAGTGCCTCGGCAGATCACGAAAGTTTTATTGGAAGCAATTTAAAAAAACTATCAAGGAGTGTACCTCAGTTTGTCTTTGAAATTTTGGAAATATTATATAATCTCTATGCGTGGCTTAATATTTTTAAATCCATACGGCGGCACTCTCCTGATATCTTTTATGAGCGATATGCATTTTTTTCTTTTGCCGGGATCTTCCTGGCCCGAAAAAAGGCCATTCCATCAATCCTGGAAGTCAATGAAATAAGTGGGTTAAAGAGATTTAGAGGTCAAACATTCATAAGGCTTGCCAGTTGGATTGAAACAATGATATTCCACAATGCGGATTTGATTGTTGTTGTATCAAGTTTTTTAAAGAAAAAGATTATGAAAAAAGGAATTTCTCCGGAAAAAATAGTTGTTCTACCCAATGGCGTGGATCTTGAAAAATTTAAGGAACTAACATGCAGTGAAGACATTGATGCAATAAGAGAGAGATATCATATTGTCAAAACGGACTTGGTGTTTGGGTTTGTTGGTTGGTTTGCTGACTGGGATCGTTTAGATAAGCTTGTGGGTATTATAGGGGAACTTAGCAGTGAGATACCCAACATTAAGCTTATGTTGGTTGGTGATGGCTACGTGCGCTCTTTTCTGGAAAAAAAGATTGATGAATTAGAATTGAGAGGTAAGGTTATTATTACCGGTGCTGTTGCCAGGGAAGAGGTTCAAAATTATATCCATGTCGTGGATATCGGTGTCTTTCCCCATTCCAATCTATTTGGTTCCCCCATTGCAATGTTTGAGTTCATGGCGGCTGGAAAGCCTGTGATTGCCCCGGAACTGGATCCCATTACAGATGTGATAACAGATGGTGTGAATGGGTTGATTTTTCCATGTGGGGATTTTAATTCATTGCTTGAATTGATGAGAAAGTTGATTTTTGATAAATCGTTGAGAGAAAAACTGGGTAAACATGCGCGGCAAGAAATACGTGATAAGCATACCTGGATAAAAAAAGGGCAGACTGTCATTAAAATCGCTGGTCAATTGCAATTGAAATAACCGCCACAGGCGAACCTTATTCTGACCCCGATCCGCCCACAACGAAGCTTGAAAGAATATTAGACAGATCTACTCTTTCATATAAACACCCATGCCCTAGCGGACACAACGTATTCTGGACCCGGCCTGTCCACAACGAAGGGTGAAAGAATATTAGAGAAACCTACTCTTTCATATAAAAAAAAGGGCGTCATGCTTTCATTTTTAAAAATATTTTTGGAAAAAGAATTTGATAGTCTGTCGGTTGGGTATATTAAAAAAGGGAGCTCGTTCACAATAAAGTCATTGTCCTCCTCACTGGACTGTCTGATCATTGAAGATCTTGATTGTGAGTTTGGTAGTGCAGGTGAATATATTAAGCATAACGGTAAAATTATTATATATGGTGAGAGTCGTAAGCGCCAGTTTAAGCTCTGGGTCTATGGGGTTCTGGAAAGAATTGCGGCTCTGCACAATATCGTGTGCTTTTTAAAAAGAAATAAATATACTCATTTTATTTTTTTCTCATGTGACGCTTCAAAAAGAGAGTTATTCTGGGGCGAGCAGCGCCACACGCATTTAATACCACCTCTATTTTCAGGCAGAGAGAGGTTGAAGGCATGGCTATTTCGTTCATTCTTTTTTTTCCCTTTAATGCCCTTTTGGGGGGTGATTGCATCCAGAATTTCTTTTGAAAATACTATCTTCAGGAAAATTGTCAAAAAGCTTCGTTTGCTTGGAATGAAAACAGAGCTGCACCAGTGTTTTATTTCAATGACCGGTTGTGTTGTGTTGATTTTTGCAGATTCAATTATTCGTATTGGCATATCTTCAATGGGAGGAAAACGGGTAATTCAGAATGCAGAAATGTTAAAAAAGGCAAACAAGGTATCCCCAGAAATTGGAAAAAAAATCATACCTCATGTGATTGATTCCGGCTTTTTGAATGAAACAGCGTATTCCATTGAAAACAGATTAAACGGAATAAACGGAAGTCTCTTGATTGCCGAGCCTAAGTCTCTACAAAAAATGACAAGGGAAGCAGCAGATTACTTGATTGAGATGCACAGCCGGACAACTCAAACCGTTAGAGTCGATAGACAATTTTTGCAAAACTATATTAAAAAGCCAATAGAGTTAATATCCGCCTTCTCAAATATTGAGAGACACAAACAATTATTAAAACAGATTGAAGTGTTTTCTGTTAATGCGTTATTGGAAACTGATATTCCACTTGTTTTTGCACACGGAGATTTTAAAGTGGAAAATATGACTTTCCAAGAGGAGACAAAAGTATTGACGGGGCTTTTTGATTGGGATTTAGCTGGAGAAAAACAGCTTCCAGTTCTTGATCTATATCATTTGTTAATATCGAATGATATTCTTCTGAAAGATGTGGATCTCTCAAAAAGTGTTGCAACTAAACTTTTCCCCCTTAATTTGGCGGAATGGGAAAGTAAGATCCTTTGGGATTATTATGTAGGAATGGATATTCCCTTTCAATTGGAGCGCTCACTGGCTTTGATGTATTGGGTGATGCAAGTCTTTAAAAGGATATTTTTCTCACCAAATAAAAAGAATGTGTCGATTTGGCTTGATGATGTAATTGCTTCGCTGGGAGCTGAAATTGATTTTAAGGAGATGGTTTGCCGGGGAGAATAAGTACCCACACATATGTTTTTCGGTATTCCCAGATATATCCAGTTGATATTTATGGGTTTTATTTTTAGAAATATATGCTCGGGGACTTATAAGGGGACTCAGCAGAGCCTAATTTAGAGCCTGCTCTAAGGGCTATACCTTCATTAAGCTCAAAATTAGTTTTAAAATTGGCGAAGGTATTGAATGAGGAGATGGTTAAGAAATAATGATTGTTAATAAAAAGAAAATACTGGTCTTTACAAATCTCTTTCCACCGGACGGCGGCAGTGGCGTCCATAGAATTGTTAAATTTGTCAAATACCTGGAGCCGTTAGGGTTTCGTTCCTATGTGATTACAGGGAATAACAACGGAAGGCAAGATATGACATTGCTGGACGATATTCCTCAAAAAACAAAGATTTTTCGCAAGCAAGCCTTTCATTTTAAAATCGGTAATACCCTAATCAAAATTATAAAACTTTTGAAAACTTGGCTGTTTTTACCGGATGGTTATATTTTAAAAGTTTTGGCTCGACTTTTTCTGGCTAAGAAAATAATGAATCAATACAGTATCAATACGATTTTTGCGAGTAGCCCACCATACTCCATCATTGTTGGTGCCGTAATTTTAAAGAAAATGACTGGTGCAAAACTTATCCTGGACTTTAGGGATCCATGGGCTGATAACCCTTTTCACCATTGGACACCTTTGAAACGATTTTTTCAATATCAAATAGAGAGCTGGGCCGTTAAACAGGCAGACGTCCTTATTGCCAATACCATGGAATTGTACGGGGTGCTTATAAAAAAATATCCGGATAAAAAAATCATTACAATTAATAACGGTTTTGATCAATCTGATTTTTTGAACATTAATGTGGACTCCAATGATAAAAAAGAACTCCCCTTAAGTATTGTACACACCGGAGAATTTTATTCTGAAATTCGCAGTCCGGATAGTCTCTTGACTGCCATTGGAGAATTATTAAAAGAGGGGAAAGTCAATGAATCTTCACTGTCTATTAAATTTTTTGGTGGAGGAGAATTAACTGAGGAAGAAACATTTTTGGATTTGATGAATCGGTACGACTTAGATAAAGTAATTGAAAATAATAACTTTATTCCACATAAAGAGGCCATCGTGGAGATGATGAAGGCAGATGTTCTTCTCTTGATGCAAAATAGTGCAAAATTGTATATGCAAATTCCGGCAAAAGCATTCGAATACCTCTATTTAAGAAAAACAGTGCTGTGTCTGGCACCTCATGGTGCCACTTCAGATTTAATTCACAAAACAGATTCCGGTTTTGTCGTAGATCCTGAAAATATTTCAGAATTAAAGGAAAAAATAATTCAATTGGTTCGATTGAAAAAAGAGGGAAAATTAGAAAAACAATTTTCATTTAAAGATATCGATAAATATGATAGGAAAAATTTAACACTGAAACTATCAACCATATTGGATACATTGTAATAATATGACAGCAGAAAAAATAAAAATTCTCCATATCTTACCCTCTTTGGAGGTTGGAGGAATGGAGAATGTGGTTGTGAATATTGTTAATGGTTTGGATGGCAATTTCAAAAGTATGATTTGTTGCCTTGAGACCTCCGGGCCTTTGGAAAAAAAAATTAGGAAGCATCATGCAACAGTTTTTGTTTTAAATAAAAAACCAGGTTTCAAAATTAAGCTTTTTTTTTCATTGGCACGATTAATGAGGAATCAAGCAGTAGACATCGTTCATACCCATAATTATTTAGGATTCGTATATGGAGTACCTGCTGCTTTGTTAGCGCGTGTTCCACTTATTTTTCATTGTGAACATGGTACCCCTATTGTTTATAATTTAAAAAGAACATTGATGTTTAAAGTGCTTTATCCTTTTATTAACAGGGTTTTGGTAGTTGCAAAATCACTGGGTGACGAGATTGCTGAAAAACGAAAATGTTCTAAAGATAAAATGCGGGTTGTACTCAATGGGGTTGACCACGTCCTTTTCAAACCCCGCCCCAAAGATAGTTCATTGTTGAAGCGCTTGGATATTTGTAATAACGATATTATTATCGGAAGTGTGGGACGGATAGAACCTGTTAAAAATTATCTTTTATTTGTCAAATTAATTTGGGCATTGCAGAAAGTTAACAAAAACGTAAAAGGATTACTTGTAGGAGACGGATCAGAAAAACATGTATTGAAAAGTGAAATTAAAAGGTTGGGTTTGGAAAAACAATTTATACTGGCAGGCAGATCGGATGAAGTCCCTAAAATGATATCTATGATGGATATTTTCCTTCTTACTTCCTATAGTGAAGGGATGTCAGTCTCTATTTTGGAAGCCATGAGCTGTGGAAAACCAATTATTGCAACCGATGTTGGTAACAATAGAGAACTTGTCAAAGATGGTATTAACGGTTTTATTTTTGATCTTGAAGATTTTAACTCACTATTTGACAAAGCTTTGTTTTTAGTGAAAAACACAGAATCAAGATTGAAATTTGCTGACCTTTCCAGAAAAAAAGCTGTGAACGAGTTCAGCATAGATTCTATGATTGAAAAATATTCACAACTGTATTCTTTGAAAAAATAAAAAAATCGACTGCCTGGGACGATCGCTTTTTTGATCAAAAAAATACGAGCGCTAAGTACCCTCACATATGTTTTTCGGTATTCAACAGGCATACTCCATTGATATTTATAGATTTTATTTTGAGAAATATATGCTTGGGTACTTAACTTCAGATTTATCATTGTTGAAAGGGTGTTTAATTTGGAATATTTTATTGAAAATGGATGGATGGTTGTTTTTTTAATGGCAATCATGATGCCTGTCATTATTTATATTATTTTAAAAAAGAAAAAAATAGATCACTGGATAGTGCCCTATTTCATTTCAGTGATGAAGAATATTTTTTCCCCAAAAGAGTACCCTCAAAATGTGTATTTTTGTTTTGTTGACCATTTTGAACCTGGTTTTGTTCAGCCACGAATGGATCTTGTTGATTTGTGGTGTGAAAAATATCCAATTATAGCCAATAGGCATATGGATTGTAGAGGCAAAAAACCCCAACATAATTTTTTCATTCCAATAGAGGAATATCATCCAGATGTCGTAGAAAAACTATCCAAACTATGCCATAAGGGATTCGGTGAAGTGGAAATTCATCTGCATCATGATAATGATACGTCAGACAATACACGCCAATTATTACATAATTTCAAAAAACTGCTTTTTAATAAGTATGCCTTGTTGAGAAAAGACGAATTAACAAATAAAATTCAATATGCTTTTATACATGGGAATTGGGCATTAGATAATTCAAGAAAAGATGGTAGATGGTGCGGAGTGAATGATGAAATTTCAATATTAAAAGAAACAGGGTGTTATGCGGATTTGACAATGCCTTCAGGATCAGGAAGTACCCAGACTCGGACCATTAACTCTATTTATTATGCTATTGATGACCCCAGCAAACCCAAATCACATGATTCTGGTATCCCCATGGAAATTGGTAAAAAAGCACCTGAGGATGGACTGCTCATGATTCAAGGTCCACTGGCTTTAAATTGGTGGAAAAAAAAATTTGGTATTCTGCCTCACATTGAAGATGCTGATGTATCACATAATCATCCCCCCACTCCCGCACGGATTGATCTATGGATAAAACAACGGATAAGAATGGTCGGTGATAATTGTAGCGTAGTCGTAAAAGTTCATACTCATGGTGCACAGATAAAAAATGCCGGTCGTTTGCTGGATGAGTACCTGGATATGATTTATTCATATTTAGAGAAAAATTATAATGATGGTAAGAAATATAAACTTTATTATGTTACACCCTATGAGCTTTATAGAATTCTTAAGGGCATTGAATGTGGCAAAGACGATCAGTTTTGACACTGTTCCATTGAAAAAAATGATGTTTTGTTGGGGTGTTGATTCATGAATGAAATATTTAAAAAAAAAATTATCAATTTTCTAAATGGATTTAAACTACACTGGTCTTCTAAAACGGCAAGGAATAAAATCGCAATTACTTTTGACGATGGGCCTGATGAAAATTATACTGCGTTAATTTTAGAAATTTTAAAGAAACATCAGATAAAATCAACTTTTTTCCTTGTCGGAAAAAATATTGAACAAAATATTGAACTTGTCAGTTCAATTGTTAATGATGGGCATGAGGTTGGAAACCATACATTCTCTCACATGGAACTTAGAGGGTTTAACTGGGGTCTGTTTAAGCAAGAAATTAAAGCCACTGATCAAATTTTGAAAAAAAATTGGAATTTAGAGACCCCTTGCCTGCGGCTACCCAAGGGACGGTGGAATTTTCAAATAATATTAATTTTGCTCATGTTGAAAAAGAAAATAATTTTTTGGAATGTGGATCCAAGGGATTACAGAGCAAAATCAAAAAAGGAAATCATCTGTAATTTAAATAATATCGGCTTAAAATCTGGAGATATCATATTGCTTCATGATAACAATCAACACACTGCCCGTGCATTGCCTGATATCTTAAAAAATTTGAAAAATAGGGGCTTAAGACCTGTTACTATTTCAGAATTACTTGGGGAGTGATATGGAGATACAGCTTATTAATGATACCGTCGAATGGAACCAGATTCGTCATAGCTGGAATGATATGGTTCGTACATGTCAAAAAGATGACAATCCCTTTATCTCCTTCGAATGGCTTTGGTCATGGTGGAATGTCTTTGGCAGTAATAGAGAGCTTTGTATTCTGGTTGCAAAGGAAAATGGGAAAATAGAAGGTTTAGCAGCTTTCATGATAACGCCAAAGTTTGGGTTCCGCATCTGTGAGTTTATAGGTACCGGCCGGACTGATATGCTTGATTTTATTGTGCCTCAACCGAATAGAAATAAAATTATTTTTTATTTTTTAAAATTTTTAAAAAATAATATTGATTGGAGCCTGATCAATATTCGTGATTATGCTCACTCTGCACAAAGCTTACTCAATATTGTAGAAACTGTAGGCCTGAAAGGAGATCATTTTGTTGGTGATGTTTCGCCCTACATTCCCATAAATAATAAAACCTGGGATGATTTCCTTGCTGAAAAATCTGGAAAACACAGGGGTAACATTAAAAGAGCCATACGAAAAGCTGAAGCAGATAGGGATGTAGATATTCAACTTGAACGGGATTATAATCCGCAACTTTTAGAAGAAATTGCCTTTGTAGAAGCAAATAGCTGGAAAGTCTCAAATGGTATGCCAAGATTGTCCGGTTTGGGGAAAGATTTTTTTCGATCTTTTTGTAAGTCCTTTTCAGGAAAAGGCTGGTTGAATATTTGGACACTGAGATACAAACGAAAGTTGCTCGCATATTGCATTAATTTTAACCATGCTTCAAAAATTTATAATTATAATGTGGCTTATGATAAAAATTATATGAAATATTTAAAAACTTACTCTGTCGGCTCTGTCTTAACATCAATTGCTATACGCGATTCTTTTTTACGAAAGCAACTAAAATATGATTTTCTTCGTGGTGATGAAACATATAAATGGTTTTGGACAAAAGAAAACAAAAAATTAAGTTATATTGGAATTTATAAGAAAGAATTACGGTCTTTCATTATTTTTAGTATAGATTTTGAAATAAGATTCTTTTTAAGAAATAATCAGTTTGTTTTCAATCTTTATAAGAAAATAAGAGAAAGATCTCTTTTATGATTATATTTATAATATTTATTTTAGCTTTTTTTATCATGGTTTTTAGGGATCCTCTATGGGGAGTACTTTTTTATATAGCTTCAACTATTTTGCGATTTCAGGATTATATACCTTCATTATCCTCATTACGAATTCCTTTATTCATTATGATCTGCACTTTGATCATAATGCTTGTGAAGGGGAAGATGCGTTCAAAATTTGATAATAAATTGAAATATTTGCTGCTTTTTGTAGGGTTATGTTGCCTGTCATCAATATTCTCTGGGCAATCTTTTTCCAAATTATTTAACTTCTTTCTTCCAAAATTTTTTCTAAGTTTCATGATTTACCAGGTTATTGATACGGAAGAACAAATTAAAAATTTTCTTGTCGTATTTTATCTTCTTTTGTTTTATTTGGCAGCCATGTTGTTTCATAGCTATTATGTAGGGTCAAATTATTTTTATTATTGGATTTACGAACGTCCTTATGGACGAGGCTTTATGGAAGATCCAAATGAATTGTCACTTTGGATGAACTCCGGATTTATATTCTCCATTATTTTTGTAATGATGTTTTCTAAAAAAATTATTCATAGATGTTTTTTTTTGGGAGGCGGATTGCTTTCAGGATTCGGCACTGTATTGTGTAATTCAAGAAGTGGGATGATTGGTTTTATATTGGGAACTGGATTGATTTATACTATCAGTGAAAAAAAACACAAAATAATTGTTTTGATCCTCCTTGCGGTGATGACCGCCGGAATTTTATCACATGCAGGATCAAGGTTTTGGTATCGAATGGACATGATAGACGGTAGAGATACCTCTGGCAAAATAGAGGGCTCCGCTTCTGAACGATTAAATTCATGGAAAAACGGAATTGACTTATTATTTGAAAATCCGTTTTTTGGAGTTGGCGCTTTAAATATAATGAATCACAATTTTAGAGTCACTTATGACGGGTTGCTGGAAGGGCGAGTTTTGCACAGTGGCGTTATCGAAGTTATGGCTGAAAATGGAATATTGGGGTCACTCTTATGGTATTTAATGATACTATTATCAATTAAAGATTTGTTAATCTATCGATTTATTAAGGATGTGGATGGACATCACAATATGCGAATGGGAAGTATAATTTTTTTATGTTGTTGTGCACCACTATTCGTTAATAGTGTATTCCTTTCAAATCAGTACAATATCTTTCTATTTGTTTTATTTGGCTTCTCTTCCGCAATTAAAAAATACTATTTGACAATAATTCATGAATTATAAAATGGCAAGATTTTCCGGTTAGTTTTTTGTATAAACATACATGGCTGTAAGACCAGCCACAACGAAAAACGAAATTCCTTTAATTTTAGCATGTTGCTGAGACTTTCATATAACGGGCATGTCCTGCTGGACACAACGAATATTGGGTCGTAGACGCGGAGCCAAATGGCATTATGCCGCCGCCCCCCGACGGGAAATGGGCCCGGCCCGGAACCGTAGACGGCCCAATTGGCCGGTTCCTATTACCCATCGGGGGGGGGCTCTGCTGAGGCTACTTGAACACTTCATTTTCATATAACTGCCACGGGCAGACCGTATTCTGGCACTGGCCTGCCCACAACGAAGCGTGAAAGAATGTTAGGCGTCTCTATTCTTTCATATAAAAACTGCCTTGTTAATAATATTGATCCAGAAGGTGCTCAATGAATCGTAAGAATGATAAAATTTGCATCGTTTCGGAATTTCCTCCTGCCATAGGTGGCATCAGCAGGCAAGCTCATTTAATTGGTAAGGCTATTAAAAAGGAAGGCTTTAGGTTCTACCCTGTTTCAATTCATTTTCCATTTCCAAAATGTATTAAATATTTGGACAATGTCAGGATGCTGAGAACAATCGTCAGATATATAATTTTAATTCCAAAATTTATTATTAATATATCAAAATCTGAGATTGTTCATATTATGAGTTGTTCATATTTAAATTTTTATTTGTACACAATGGTTCCTGCAATCATTGCAAAGCTGTTGAATCGAAGACTTATTATTGCATATCATGGCGGTGAGTGTGAAGCATTTCTAAAAAGGGATGGAAAAATTGTCAAATTAATATTGGAACTCGCCGAGCAAATTACGGTCCCATCGCAATATTTGAAACATGTATTTGATGAATTTTGTATTGATACAGTCATTGTTAGAAATTTTATTGAGACGGAAAAGATAAAATTTATTAGTAGAAAAAGCATAAAACCCAAATTTATTTTTGCCAGGCATCTATCTAAAGAATATGGTTATCATGTTGTTATTAAATCATTTTCCATAATTATTACTCACTTTCCTGAGGCAACTCTTTTATTGGCAGGAGGGGGAAAAGATCAGAAAGATGCAGTTAAACTCGTTTCTGACTTAGGTTTAGCAAAGCATGTAAAATTTCTGGGCTATATTTCAAATGATCAATTGATGAAGCATTTTGAAGAAAATGATATCTTTTTGAATGGTTCATATGTTGATAATTTGCCGGTTTCCATACTCGAAGCGTTTGCTTCAGGCTTGCCGGTAATTTCTACAAAGGCTGGTGGTATTCCTTGCATTGTAATCCATGAACACACGGGTCTGCTTGTTGAATTGGGAGATTACACGGCTATGGCTGCATCGGCAATAGGGTTACTCAATAATCCAGAGTTAGCTAATTGCATTATTACGAATGCAAGGGCTGAACTAAAAAAATATTCGAAGGAAATCGTTATTGAGGAAATTTTAAAAATATATTTTCCAACTATTTTTTGATGTGAACCCCTAATGAAAAGTTGTTAGAAATTTTCTGTCAATCACTAAACAGGAAGAATTAGAAGCCTCATCTCAAGACATTTTGGAGAGAATTAATGAATAAATATTTTGTGAAGTACCTTTTTTATCCTGTTCATGAATTATTAAAAAGAAATACAACTTTGACAGAGTTGAAGAAGTTGGATAAAACCCAATATGCCAGTGTTGATGAATTGAGAAACATCCAGTTTAAAAAATTAAAAAGAATTTTATCGACTGCTAATGATGCAAATTATTATAAAAAATGCTGGAGTAAAATTGGATTTCAACCAGAGCAGGTTCGTAAAATAGAAGATCTCAGGGTGCTACCTTTATTAAACAAAGACATTATTCGTAAAAATTATAAAGATCTCATTTCATCAAGCTTTAAAGGGAGAGTCATTAATTATCAGACTGGTGGATCTACAGGAAACCCTATGCAGTTCATAGTTGATAATAAGAGGGTCAGCCAAGAATGGGCTGCAAACTGGAGAGCCAGACGATGGTGGGGAATTGATATCGGTGACAGGCAAGCGATGTTATGGGGATCTCCTATAGAAATTAATACACAGAGCAAGATTAAAGATATAAGGGATAGATTATTAAATTATAAATTGTTATCTGCATTTAATATGTCGGAAAAAAGAATGTATGAGTATGTCAATGTGTTGAAAATATATAATCCAGATTTTTTATTTGGTTATTCAAGTTCTTTATACTTGTTGTCACAATTTATAAAGAAAAAGGGGCTTGATATTAATAGCCTGGAGATTAAGGCTATTTTTACAACTGCTGACACATTGCTCGATTATCAAAGGGAATCAATCAAAGAAGTGTTTAAATGTGGTGTTGGCATTGAATATGGTTCTCGAGACGGGGGATTCATAGCTCATGAGTGTCCAAGAGGTGGGCTACACTTGAATTCAGAAGGACTAATAGTTGAAATAATAGATAAAAATGGAAATCCAGCTAAAGACGGGGAGATCGGTGAGATCGTTTTAACCTCTTTAGACGCTTTTGCCATGCCATTTATAAGATATCAAACCGGTGATATGGCAGCTTCAATAAAGCGAAAATGCACATGTGGTGTAAATCTTCCACTAATTGATAAACTACAAGGGAGGATTGCCGATCATATTCGAGATAAAGACGGAAAGTATATTTATAGTGAAGCTATTACATATATAATTAGAAGTGTAGTTGGAATTGATCAATTTCAGGCAATACAAAAGAACATAGAACTAATTGATTTAAAAATAGTGAAAAATAAACATTTTAATCAAGAAAATGAAAAGATTATCAAGAAAAAACTTAATAAATTATTTGACAATAAGATCCGTGTAAAAATAAATTTTGTCAATGAAATTTCAACGACCCCTTCCGGCAAATTTCGCCCTGTATTCTCTGAATTTTATTAAAAAATAAAACTTCCGAACAACTTCAGCAGAGCCCTCCCCCGATGGGCAATAGGAACCGGCCAATTGGGCCGTCTACGGTTCCGGGCCAGGCCCATTGCCCGTTGGGGGGGGGCGGCATGATATCATTTTCAATATTCGTCGTGTCCGGTAGAACATGCCCGTTTTATATAAAACTCTCAGCAACATGCTAAAATTAAAGGACTTTTGTTTTTCGTTGTGGCTGGTCTTACAGCCATGGGTGTTTTATATGAAAGAGTAGACATATCTAACACTCTTTCACGCTTCGTTGTGGGCAGGCCAAGGCCAAAATACGGTCTGCCTGTGGCAATTATATTGAAAGTCCTCTTAAACATACAGAAAATTAACCGAAAATTACTGGCTTGGAGTGATATTTACGTATTTCTTTTGGAGAAGAAGATAAGTTATTTGAACAGTTTAGAGAAAACAAAGTGTATTCATTAATGGAGGACTCAAAATGTTAAATTGTAAATACTGTCATTACATTGCATCCTTTTGGGGTTTTAAAATAGGAATATTGTTTCTATTAGTCATTTTTTTTCTGCCTATTGCGGTTTGGTCGTCAGAATATGATATAGGTGGGGGAAATAACAACTATTCATCCCTTTCTGTGCTATTATCAGAAGAAAACCTTGTGGCAGGGGATGTTGTCAATATATACCCTGGTATCTATACAGATGAATTTATAATTTCCGGAGTAAAAGGAACTTCTGCGAATCCTGTAATTATTCAAGGTGTTGACAATAAAGGTAATCCGATTTTGACACCGCAGGAAACTGTTGTGTTTGATTATGAAAATTCCATTGCTGCTCAGCCGATACAATTGGGAACTTCCAGCGAATGGTTGATAATTAAAGGGCTTTGTGTGCGCAATGTTCCTTCTGTTACTGGAGGGAGTAGTGCAATTACTGTTTGGTCTGTAGGTGAGATCCGGATTCAGCATTGTTTTTTTAGAAACAATGTAGCTTCTTTTACAGCCAAACCAGGCACAGAAACGATTTATGTTGAGCAATGTGAATTTTCAGGGGGGTATGGAACCCATCCCCCTTATAATTTTCATCAAATATATTCATTGGGTGCTAAGCACTTGATTATTCAGTTTTGTTATTTTCATGGTTATGATTCTTATGCTGGGTCTGTTGTCAAAGTAAGAGATATTAATGTTGAGTTCCTTTATAATTATGTTGAGATGGGATCTGCACAAAATGCTTTTGATCGTGATTTCTATGAAAAGGATCTAACAATAGCGCAGGATTCATTGATAATGGGAAATGTTTTTCTCAAATCTGAGAATCAAAATGATTATACTGGATCAGTAATTAAGCGTAATACGGAAAGATCTGGGAACACCATAGTGGTGAAGAATACATTTATCGACAATAATGGTTGTATTAGTAGGATTATCCAATTAGAGAGCGGTAGTGGTTCTATCAATGAAATATCCAACAATATTTTTACGGGAAAAACTGTTAAGATTGCCACTACAGATAATTCCTCATTGCTGAAAGGCAACAACAATTGGATTGTCACTGGGGCAGATCTGGGTGCCTCTGATTTTACAGGAACCATTCAAGGTGCGGATCCAGGTTTTAATGCATCGACAAAACCCACTTTTCAACTATCAAGTTTTTATAATGTTGAGACACGTTTGATCATTGGATCTCCTATTGACTCTGGAGCATATGAATTTGCTGTTACAGCTATAGATACTGCTGGTAACGAAAGTGGGTTTTCAAACATAGTATCTAAAACGATGCCTTTTGCATCTATTGCTCCTTCGTCTGCATTAATTTCAAATTTATATGTCGCTTCAGGTAAAGCGTACGAGGTTATTGATGATGGGCTGGCAGATGGAGCAAAAGCTTTTCTTGATCAAAACTTTACTTTTTCAGAGATACCTGATGGGCTTATGAATGCTGTTTATATTCAAACAGCATATTCAGACAACGCAGTTGTTGATAATAATTTTTTGAGTTTTGATCTCAATAAAGAGGCATCGGTATATGTTGTTCGTGATGCACGGATAAAAACAGCAGATCCAGCATGGTTATCCAGTTTTTCTGTTGCCAGTGAAATAGTGAAAATTTACGGGAATAGAATGAAGTTATATAAAAAAGATTATGCCGCAGGACAGATTACACTTGGTGGTAATGAAGCTGACTTTATCATGTATTCTGTAATAATTTTAGATAAATGATTGTGTTGTTCTGACTTGATTTATAATTTTTAGGAGGAAATATGGGCATCCTTCAAAAGTAATTTACACTTAAGGCTCATGAAATACATAGATATATTAAAGTGTCAACTACTGTGTGGGTAATCCTGAAAAATATCGAACCGTTAGAACTTGTTTTGTGGAGACAATTTTATCAGGGCAGAGGAATGTGTGTCAGACGGTATATCAATTTCATTGATTATGAAACGTGAGTCTTTTTGGAAAATATTCAGGTGTTGGCAATTGTGGTATATAATTGTTATTTCTGTGTTGAGAAGATGGTGTTGGTTTAATAGACAATTAATAAATTTTTTTAATATATCAGCATTAAATGGATTATAAAGATAAAAGAGAGTGCCATTCGATGGCAAACAATCCAGCACGTTCCCATGGATAATCTCGACATTTTTATGTTGACGTAACCTTTTTTTTGTTTCTTCTGCTATATCAGGATCAAGTTCAATACCAATTATTTTGTTTCGTTTACCTTGGGCCAATAACCAATTTATTACACGACCTTTTCCACATCCAATATCAACAATAACATCTTTTTCGGTTATGGTGGTATTAGCAAATAACTTGGGCAGCAAAAAATAACTTGAGTTGACGGTATCATATGCACCGGCATTTTTAAATTTTGATTTAATATTTCCTCCAAGGAAATGTCCGTACGTAAAATCAATTGATATGTTATAAATCAGCTTATATACTCTTGAGAGTAGGTTATAAACATTTTTCAGCATATTATCTCTCCATTCGCTCATTTTTGAATCAGAACAATTGATATGAAAATCTATAAAAAATGTGTATCCTATTCAAATTTCGGGGTATAGAGATAAAAGAATGCAAAAAATTACAATCACCGACAAAATGTTTCGAGCTGTGCGGGTAGTAATTATTTGCAGCTCATTAACAATACAAATTTAATAAATTAGGGCTGTTTGAGCCTTCAAGCTGTATCTATAGCTTGTAAATAACACTGAGGTTCCGGTTCAAATAGGCTCGATGACCTACCCGCATAGCTCGTAAAATAGCAATGGCCGGATTCCCTGTGTTATGACAGAGATCCGACCATTTTAAAAATCACAACAAATTTAATTTTTCTTTGCTTTCTTTCTCCCCACAACAATCAGCCCCAGGAGACCAATCCCCAGAAGTGCCATGCTGGCCGGTTCTGGAACCGGGTTGAGGTTAGCATCTGTAGCGGCTACCAGCACATCCTGATTTTTTCCAAGGTTAAGAACCTGAACCAGTCCGTTTTTGTTGGTCCAGCCACCTCCAACAGCTACTGTCGCCTGATCCAGCCATTTATCAAACTTTGACGTTGAAGTGGAGCTGACATACCATGGAAGGGTTTGCCCCATTTGGTTCCATATCAGCAACTGTAGATCTTTTTGGTCTGATGTAGAACCTGTATATTTATTATCTTCAATTTCATCTTTAATTCCAAGAGAGCCTTGAGAAAAGTTCCAGTAAAGCCAAGCCACTTCGTCTTTGAGAGCCGCACCTAATGAGTTTGCACCGGAAATTCCAGTGACTTCCATTTTTTTGTCTTTACCTGACAGAAATTCATCGGTTTCAACACAAAAAGTTGACCAGGAAAATTTGTTGTTACCAAATTTATTACCCTTAACTGAAAAAGCAAATTCACCGCCACTGTTGACAGATACTCCATCCCAAACAACATCATCTCCAACAGAAACGCCATAATTATAAGCAAAAACCTGGGATACACCAGAAACAAAAAACACCACTAATAATATCAATAAAGTTTTTTTCATTTTAAAAACCTCCTTAATCGTGTGTCAATTAAACCTTTCTCTTAAAATTCAATGTTGAAATTTTGAAGGAAAAAATCTCAACTCTTAACAAATACAATAAAGCATTCTTTTGAATCCGTCCATCCCCCAAAGGTATTAATTTTGTCTTTGGGGGATTTTTTATAGGAACAAAGCAAGGCGTTTTATATTTTGGCCTTTAGGCCGTAAAACCCAATGCTTTAGCTTTGGGATATAAGTTTTGCTTTAGCGGTTTTTTTGACAACTTACAAATAGTCGTGTATGTCTACAAATATGAAATGTGGATATAAATATTTTAAAATCGGGTTTGGCCGTCTTGGCCGATTGTGACCAGGTTAAGCAGCCTTAAAAAATCATAGTGTACCGAGGGGCATCCGGGAGCACTTTAAAAGTAAGTCTGTTGAGAGAACCGTAAGACCTAAGTTTTAAGCTCGGGCTATCTCGATGAATCAGAAATCTTTAAGAGCGATCTTTTAGAATCCCAATCCTTTAGGTTTGGGAGTATGTCAATCACTCATTGTTTTAAGAAGGGTCGTTGCCTGTTGTATCCGATCTTGATTCTGATCCAGGGTGAGTAATTTTTTCAGCGTGGCTATGGCACTTCCGTAATCCCCTTTACTGTGATACGCCTGCCCTAAATGAAGCAATACCTCCGGATTATCGCCGGATTTTTCAAGGCTATCTCTAAATTCGGTGATGGCGCTGTCCACCAGGCCCTTTTTAAGGTAAATAAGTCCCAATGTATCCATGATAGCCGAATTTTCAGGCAACACCTCCCTGGCCACCCGGGCCCAGGAAAGAGCCTCATCCACTTGATCCGTTCGCTGGATCAAATGCCAAGCCAGGTTATTGGCTGCCGGTGCATACCGGGGACGGGTGTCAAGTGCTTTCCGATAATGCATGGCTCCTTCCTCATAAAGCCCCTTGGCATCCATGAGAATACCCAGCATCATGTGGGCGGTGATCAGGTCGGGATTTTTTTCCAAAAGTTGGGTGTACTGTTCAATGGCCTTGTCCGGGTTACCGGTTTCCATATGGATACGGGCCACGGCATAGTAGGGAGGCTGGAAATCGGCATCTGTGTCCATGGCACGTTGAAAAGCTGCCAGGGCCAATTCTTTGTTCTTTTCGGCCAGATAAACGTCACCGCTAAGCTTGTGGAGGGTTGCCAGAAAACGCGGGGTAGCCTTGGGCACCTTAAGCTGTTCTTGGATCAGGGCATGGGCACCACTGTAATTTTTTTGGGTCATACGGTTCTGAGCCAGCAGCCCGATGACATCCAAGGCCAAGGTAGACCGGTCAAGGGCCTGGGTCAAATAGGCATCGGATTCATCATAATTCTGACCATAAGCATATACCAAACCCATGAGCTGATATCCCCGGGGATTTTCCGGTGCCATTTCAATGAGTTTTTTAAATCCTTCAATGGCCTTGTCCCGGTGACCGGCCTCCATGTCGCAATTGGCAAGAATATCAATGGCCTGAAAATTAACGGGGTCTTTTTCCAATACATTTAACGCATGCTGCCGTGCCAATACAAATTCACCCGTATTGTAGTAAAGCTGGGCCAATAAAATTCTGGCCCTGGATTGCTCCGGATTCAGATCCACACACCGTGCAAGGGCTTCCATGGCCTTGGCATCTTCTCCCAGGCCCATGTGGCAAACCCCTTGAAGATAATAAATTTTGGCGGTATCCGGGCGGTCTTTCTTCAGGGTCTGTAACCGGTTCAATGCTGCACCATAGTTCTTTTCAACTATTTTAAGTTCACTGTCCAGCATCAAGGCAGGGAAAAAACCGGGCCTGGAGTCAAGGATGGCAGTAACCATGGAGGCGGCTGCCGGAATATCACCCTTTTGAAAATGAAATTGTGCCAGGGTATTCTTCAGGAGTAAATTATCCGGTTCCAGTTCCAGGGCCTGGGTGTACAAGACCAGGGCCTTGTCATTTTTATCAATAAAATCGTAAAAGCGTGCGGCACTCACATGGGCCTTAACACTGCTCGGAGCTATTTCAAGGGCCTGCATGTATGCCTTTTCTGCGGCCCCCTCATCCTGCATACCCATGTAAAAATTTCCCAGGAAAATGGGAATCTCAACTATATCCGGATTCAGACGACCTGCGGTGATGAGTTGGGCCTCAGCCTTATCAAATTCCTTGGTTTTCACATAGAAACCCACCAGAATCATCCGGGATGCGAGATTTGCCTCATCGACCTTCACCGCCCTGAGCAGCAGTTGTTCCGCCGCATTGAAATCTTTCTGAAAAGCTTTAAGGGCCGCCAATTTTTCAAGGGCGCTTATGTGATCTGGTTCCAGGGAAATAATTTTATTAAAAAGGGCTTCAGCCTGCCCCATATCTCCCTTCTGAGCCAGTATCCGGGCCTTTAAAAACAAGGCTTTTGTGTTTTGAGGATCACTGGCAAGAATTTTTTCAATTTTATCTTCGGCTGGCGCTATCTGATCTGAAAGCATGAGAAAACTGGCTATTTTTAAAAGGATATCCAGGTTATCGGGTGCCAGTGCTTCTGCTTTAGTGTAGGCTTGGAAGGCTTCCCTGGCATTACCCAGGCGAATCATGGTTTCCCCCAATTGATACCATGCATCCGGGTTATCCGGGGCCTGCTGGGTGGCATTAAGAAATTCGATGCGTGCCTTTTGATATTCTTCAGCAGAAAAATAATCCGCCCCTTTTTTAAGATGGGACGCTGCATTTTCCTGCTCCCCCTGGCATCCCCAGAGGCCAAGGGTCAATAAAAAGATGGAGACCATGAAAATAAAATCAAAATACTTTTTTTGAAAATGCATATATCCTCCGTTTTTAAGATAAACCAAGTATGTTTTTTTTCTTAAGTTTTTGGATTTATTGATAACGGCCATACCTACCACCGACACAACAAATAATAAAAATTGCATAATGCCGCCCAGACAGCTACCCGGGACAAAAAAATCGTGGGGAATGGATCGTTGCCCTCCAGGCTAAAACGCAGGAACTGAGATCAGGTGTTAATTTGGAAATACCGTGCATATCTTGTATCTTGAATTTCCAAGAACTCATTCACCCAGCACCAAGTATCCATTAACGGCTCTATCGCCCCTTCCCAAAAAACACCTCCCGAAAGGTCATCAAAAAAATAAGCAGATCCAGGTACCATGAAAAATGCTTGACATAGTAGAGGTCATAATTGAGCTTTTTCTTGCTGTCTTCAAAATTCTCCCCATAGGGGTAATTGACCTGGGCCCACCCGGTCAGTCCCGGGCGAACGGAATGGCGAAAATTATAATAAGGAACTGTTTTTTCAAGCTCTTTGGTAAACACCTCCCGTTCGGGTCTGGGCCCCACAAAATCCATATCACCCTTGAAAATATTAATGAACTGAGGCACTTCATCCAAACGAACTTTACGGATAAACCGCCCCACCCGGGTCACCCGGATGTCATTTCTCAAGGCAAAGGTCGGACCAGAGTCTTTTTCCGCCATGACGGTCATGGATCGAAATTTAATCAAATTAAATTTTCTGCCATTTTTGCCAATGCGTTCCTGGAGATAAAAAATCGGCCCCGGAGACTCAAGCTTGATCAAAAAAGCCGTAATGAGCAGAACAGGAGACATGGAAATGAGCAACACAAAGGATATAATCAATCCCTGCACCCGCTTAACGGCTGTGTGAAGGGAGGTATGGTAAAAGCCCTCCTCAAAAATAAACCAGCTGGGTTTAAAAAAATCATCAATAATTAATTTACGCTGGGCGGTTTCATAAAACTGGGTTCCTTCAAGAACCCGGATATTTCTAAATTTACACTGCAAAAGCCCTTTCACCGGTAATTTTCCCCGCCGATTTCTCAGGGTAACCACAATGGTGTCAACGGTGCGGGAAGAGACCAGTTTCTCCAATTGATCCATGGTATCCAGCACCGGAACATCATTGATCAATTGCCCCACCTGGGAGGCCAGTGTGGTAATAAACCCAATAACTTCAAAGCCCACACATTTTTTTTCCCGGGCCTCTTTTATAATTTCAGCTGCCTGGGAAGTTATACCCAAAATTAAAATTTTTTCACGATTATAGGAAAGAAAATAGAATATGACCCACCGAAAAAGGAATATCATGGTAAAGCTAAACATCAGGGGGAACAACAAAAAATAATGCTTGGGAATCACGGCATTGGAAAAGAAAAAAAGGGTGGCCGTAAAAAAAAAGGTCAAGAAAAAAGCGGGAATAATTTTTTTAAACAGGTCCCACAAATAAATAAACTCCACAGGCATATAAAGCCGCTGGGACAGCAAAGAGATGATGGTGGCCCCGATGAGGGTGGCAATGGCTATATTCCCACTCAATTGCCCCGGATTAAACAACTCGGTGAGGGGAGAAATAAGAGGTGCCATAACGCCAAAAGCAATATAGGCAATCAGCACGTCCACCAGCATGATACTCAGGGTTCCAAGGGGGGTACGGGTAGAAAAAAAAATGGGTTACTCCTCCATGTGATCAAAAAGTTTGATGGCGTTTCCCCCCATGATTTTAGCTGATATAATAGCTGTCTGGGCTTTTTGCACCAGACTTTCCGGGGTATCAGCATCCATGGGAAATCCAGCAATCCCACCACTCAAGGTGATGGGTGATTTCAAATTCAGATGCATCTCATCGGAAAGGTGCTCCACTGACGCAAGGATGCGGTTGGCAATCATCTGGGCAGATTCTTTAGAGGACTTCAGCAGAATTACGCCGAACTCTTCACCGCCAATTCTGCCCACAATATCGTTGGTGCGGACACACCCCAGGATCTTATCTGCAATGAATCGCAGAATCTGATCCCCAGCGTAATAGCCATGGGCAAGGTTGACCTGATTAAATTGATCCACATCCACCAGCAGCAAGGCAATAATCCCTTCTTCTTCCCTCCGGAGTCGACTGAACTCTTCGTTGAGCCGCTTCCACCACAGGCCATAATTGTAAGTACCGGTGAGGCTGTCTGTGTAGGTGAGATCCCGGAATTCCTGGTTGACGTTTGAATTTTGAATGGTTTCTGCGGCCCGGGTACAGATGGTTTTCAGTATCGTTTCCTGTTCTTGATCAATGGGGGGTTTTTTGTGGTTGAACAACACCAGTTGACCTTGGCTATCACTCTTTTCATCGGGGGATCTCAGGGGAAATACCACCACAAATTCTTCATTGGCAACGGCTGTATGGCTATGCAAGGCCAGATCTTGCTTTGTTAAAAATTTCCATGTAATGGGGGGGTCTGAAAGTTTTGACTGAATGGAAGGCACCAGCTCTTCGTACAGGCTGCGGTGATTACCAGGTTCAAACCCATACCCAAGTACCAGTTCAAAGGAATTTGAGTCCTTATCTTTAAGAAAAAACACCCCTTTTTTCTGGATGCCACTCACATCGGTGATGATCTGAAAAATATAATCAAAAACAATTCTAAGCTCCCGGAGAACATTATACTCTCGAAACATATTCATCATGTGGAGCTTAGAAGGTGGTGAGTGGTGAGCAGGTGGAATTTTGGCATTGACAAGGTGGTTATAAAACCGGGATACAATATCCTGGGTCAGCAGGTGCTTTTCGGACAATTCTGATTCGGTGAGATCCATGGCGTTGATATTCAAGGTTCCCATGGTACTTTTGCCCAGCTTCAGAGGAATAATCAAGGAATGATCTATATCTTCCCGGGTCAAGTCCTCTGGATCAATCCGATCCCTGTGATCCTTACAGTCTCCCTTGATATATAAAGGACAATCATTCTTTGCCACCTTACCGGACACACCACATCCTAATCGTACCCGGGTATTTTCAATGATCTCTCGTTTAAGACCCCTGGAACTCTGAATAGTCAATTCCGGAGAAGAGCCATCAGTGAGCATGATGGAGCCACTTTTACTTTTCATCACATCCAGAACGATATTCAGTAAAAGATCCAGAGTGTGTTGGGGAATCTGATCGATCATGGTTTATTTCCTTTTGTTTTACATTCTTTCACCATGGCTCTTATTTTTATTGTCCCAGTAGTTTTTTAGTGCGCTAAGCACATTATAGTGAAAACGATGGACTTTCAGTCCTTTGTCTTTCAGCCCGTGCTTCAGGCCACAGGGGGCGATTTAGCGCCAATTCTATGGACTTTTAGCCCATAGTGATTTAATTAGTTTTATGACAAAAAGAAGAAGAATGCAAGTTTTTCAATTTTATCCGGAATTAAAATACTCCTTGTTTAATTGATATAGTTTGGGTATGTAAAAAAGGACACTTTTAATGATCTACTTATCATCACAACACTGACGATGAGCTGTGGACGTCTTGTAAACTCTTTTAGTGAGTGAATGCCATGCTGACATGTAAAAATAATAGAGACCTTTTATTACCATATGCATTGCCATATATGGCCTGGGTAATTGCTTTTACGCTATGTCACGGTTGGCTGGATATGGCTTGGATCTATGCACTGAGAATGGTGGGTGTGACAGCTTTGTTATGGGGCTTTCGCAAATATTACATTTCCATATTTTCGGCCCGTTCCAGGTTCTACTCAATTTTGATGGGTATTTTCTGGGGTATTTCGGGTTGTGTCCTCTGGGTGGTGCTGGTGAACCCTTTTATTTCCGACAATGCCCTGCCTTGGGACACCCTGCCCTTTTTTCTACGGTTAATTTCTGCCACATTGCTGGTACCGGTGTTTGAAGAATTACTCATGCGGGGGTATCTCTTTAGACTGGCCTCCCAATGGGAACAATTCAGAAAAAGAAAAAAAGAAAATGCGCTGGCACTCACTCTGGATCATAGCAGCATCAATGATGGCACGGAGCCCCCATGGTCCATGCTGGCAATTGTATTTTCCACATTTTTTTTTACCATGGGCCATTCCATCCATGAATGGCCCGCAGCCCTTGCCTATGGCTTTTTAATGGCATTTTTGCTTATCAGAACAGGAGGACTTCTCGCCTGCGTAATTGCCCATGGGACCACCAATCTGACCCTGGGAATTTACGTGTGGTTTACAGGTCAGTGGGGACTCTGGTAAAGTTTTTCCAAAGGGATGTTCCAGTAACCCGGACTCCATTAACCGCTTTTTCATACAAAGAGATGTAAATAAAAATCCATGTATCTGTCCTATTATAAATTAAAGACCGCACCCTTCCAGATCACATCAGATCCAAGGTTCCTCTGGCTGGGTGAAACCCACCAGGAAGCCTTGTCCACCCTAAAGTACGGCATTTATGAAAACAAAAGTTTTCTGATGTTAACCGGAGATGTGGGGTGCGGAAAAACCACATTGATCAACGCCTTTGTGAGTAAACTCAAAAAGAACGTTATCTGTGGGGTGCTGTGTGATCCTGGACTTTCTTTGATGGATCTTTTCAATCACATCGCCTATCTCTTTGGCATGGATCACACCTTTAAAACAAAGGGGGAATTTCTCATTGGATTTTCCCAGTTTCTCAACAACGCCCATGATGCAGGCAAGCAAATTTTGCTCATCATTGACGAAGCCCAGCGAATCAATACGGATCTGCTGGAAGAAATCTGCATGCTATCCAACATTGAGAGGCAAAACACCAAACTCATCAATATTTTTTTTGTGGGACAAAATGAATTCAGGGAAATGGTGGCCCTGCATTCCAACCAATCTCTGAGGCAAAAACTGACCTTTAGCTGCCAGATCACCAGCCTTGACGAAACAAATCTGGCAATATACATCCAACATCGTCTTAAAATTGCCGGTACCACAGATCCCATTTTTAACGACGAGGCTTGCGCCATTATTTACCGCTATTCCGGCGGGAATCCCCGGGTGACCAACATTATTTGTGATCTTGCGCTGTTGACCGGGTTTGTTCAGGAAACGCACACCATTGATGGTGATATGATCTTAGAATGCGTACAAGAGTTACAACTTTCACCGGTGATAAACGAGGCGAATGGGTGGACTCCACAAATTCATTCCCCGGAACCCATGAAAAAACAAAACAAAACAGAGAACTGGGAGGATGACATTGAATATCCATCAGAAATCCATGGGGCTATGCGCCATGAAGTTCCCCAGGAACAAAGATCTCCCAACCATGGGGAAGGGCCAATTTCAGATATTTACCAGGGTACAGAGTACAAAGAGGATGCCATAACACACGATAAGTCACCTGTTGTGAAAAACGCCCCGGAGAAAGTACATTGGATCAGACGTCTACGAAATGACAACCAGCTTTTAATACTCCTGGGCCTTGTGGTGATTGTGATTGTTCTATCTTTTTTTATCTTTTTTAGGGCTTGATCATAGCGTCTGCCACCTATCTGTGGAACCCTAACAGAAAAGTTACCATGACCCACGTATGCACGGAGACCACTTTGGCCTGAACTGTAGTTTTCTTGTGGTGGGACAGGTAATCGGAGAATATTGTTAAGTGGGGTTGCGTTGGTTTTTTTATGATACTACCATGGCACTGGAGTGAGCTATGACAGACCTCTTGGCGGGTCGAGCCTGGAAATTTGGCCCAAATATCCGGCATCCTTCAAAAATAATTCACACTTTTTTAGGCATTCCCCATTTGCAGGTTTTTTTCCAAAAAACTGCAAAGTACCTTTGGGGGCATATGAAGGAAGTCCAATATCCATCTAATTTCCAGAGAAAAAAAATCGGAATCATCTGATTTGAAAATTCATTATTACATAATAATAAATCATGTGGATTTAAAATACCCATAGCGTTTTTTAATTTTTAAAGGGATGGTTATAGCATGACTAATTGTATATTTCATGGCACCAATATTGATTTTATTCAGATTACCTTTATATTCAGAAATATCTTTTTCAATAATTTCTGAAAGTATTTCTTTTTCAATCTCATGAACATTTGTGCAATCAAGATATGAATTATGTCGCAAAAATGAATAATCCTTTTGAGATAGCGATAAATGCATGCTCTTTAATTCTGGTGAAAATGAAATATTTGTGTTTATTTTGGTGTTTACAAACAAATGTCCAATAAGTGTTTTGTCATTATTGAACCCAATAATGACGATAAATTTTTCTTTTGGAGGAGTGGTTACCTTAGAAAAAATCTTAAAGACAGCCCCAGGAACCAATTTATTTTCTAAAAATACTTCTTTTGATTTTTTTGGAAAAAAGTCCCCAAGAGGTGGAGTCATGAATAATTAGGCCTGTAAACTCGATAAAAACAAATCGTTTCCAGAATTTTCCCTTATGTATCCACACATTTTTTCATCTGCACCGCCCTCTTTTGCGATATTCTGAAAGCTTATTTTATCATCCTTTTCAGCTTTCCGGTAAGCGTGTCCATGAGATTTAGTGGTAAGTTCATTAAAAGACAAGCCTTGGTTGTCTTGAATCGAATCATTAATACAGCGGATATCTGATTCAGAAAACTCATCAAAGTCCGGTTCAACTTTCGGGTAAACATGATATCGATCTCGGATCTCAAAATAATTTTGATAATCTTTACCTGAGAACAAAGATTCTGACTTCAAACTTTTCAGCATATCATAAAGTCTGGAAGGAACAGGACCATTGCGCATTGCAATATAATGATCTCCAGTAATCGGTCTCCCATATCTTGCAAGGTGCATTTGATCGGCAAAATAAAATATTTTAAAAACTTTATGAAAATCAGCGATTTTGCCGTTTTGCATTAAAGATTTTGTGATGTAAAGAAGAGCTGCAATTGCTTTTTCTTTGTTAAACTTAAAAGATAGCATGATTAACACCCTTTCTTTAAATTATGGATTTGTTGATTTGCTATGTCGCTAATATTGCTTTTTCAGCATGCAAAGTCAAGGATTGGGGAATGTTAATTTTAAAAAGTCATGATGCCTGTGAGGGGGCAGGTAATCGGAGAATATTGTTATATGATTGGATTGGTTTTTTTATGACACTGTTATGGCACTGGAGTGATCTATGGTGGGCTTCTTGGTGGGCTGGCCCTGGCTGTCCCTGGGAATAGCGCTTTGGACACCTTATTAGATAATTTTTGTAAATATTCGGCCAGCACCCCATCTTCACTCATTTGGGCCTGCTCACATAGCAGGGATTACCCGGCAAGAAGTAAAAGGCCGATTTCAGAAAATTTGTGAAAGATCACCTGCACAAGCAAACCAAGCCTTTAGAGTATTCCGGGCATGGTGGAATTATGCAAAGTCCGAATACCGGGACCCGGAAACAGATGAATCAATTTTTCCAGAAAACCCCGTTCATATTTTGTCAGAGCAAAATTTATGGAGCAAAATAAAACCCCGAGACGGAAAAATTCCTTTAGATAAAGTTGGTAAGGCATGGAACACTTTAAAAGAATTGATGAACAGTCCAGTACAAACACCAGCAGGCCGAACCATTGCCGATGCTACCGCCTTTATAATGTTGACCGGGTGCCGCCTGAACGAAGCCGCAGCCCTCACCTGGGATCACATAAACATCAAAGATAAATGGTGGCACCTGGATGATCCAAAAAACCACAGGGCTGTAACCTTCCCTCTTTCAGAAACAGCCATCCAAACAATTAATGATCGCCCCAAAATCAATGAATTTATTTTTGCATCAAAAGGGAAGCTCGGTCATATCACTGAAATCAGAACACCGATGATAAAGATATCTGAAGCCATCGGATACAAAATATCTGCCCATGACTTGCGCCGAACATTCAAAGCAATAGCTGTTGAAAATCAAATAGAAAAATGGAAATTTGATCTTTTGACGAATCACCAAGCGTCTGAGGTTTCGACTAAGCATTATTTGGAAACATCTGATTTGAAATATTTGAAATCGGAAATAAATATAATTGCTGAATGGATAAAAGAACAGGCCACGATTGCCGCAAGTGAAAATGTTATCCCCATGCCAGACAAAAAACGGGCATGAAAACTGAAAAGTGAGATTCTCATGGAAAACACATCAGACATACTGATTTATCAAAGCACCGATGGCAATGTAAAAATTGATGTTCAACTGCAAGAAGAAACCGTCTGGCTGACACAAGAACAAATGGCCTTTTTGTTTGGAAAGGCAAAATCCACCATAAATGAGCATATAAAAAATGTTTTTAGAGAAGGGGAATTGGACGAAACACTGGTTTTAAAGAAATTCGGAAATTCCGAATTTCAGCAAAAAGCCCCCAATTTCTATAACCTTGATGTAATTATTTCCGTGGGCTACCGAGTGAAATCAATCCAAGGCACCCAATTTAGAATCTGGGCCACCAAACGCCTGAAAGACTATCTGGTTCAGGGATTTGCCATCAACCGGCAACGATTCGAGCAGAACGCCGCCGAACTTCAGCAGGCCTTGTCTCTGATTCAAAAGACTGCACGCTCCCCTACCCTGGCAACGGATATGGGTCGAGGTCTGGTGGATATCATGGGCCGGTATACTCAGACCTTTCTCTGGCTCCAGCAATATGACGAAGGCCTGTTAGAAACCCCAAAAGGGCAGACAGGGGGAAGGCTGGCAAGGCCTGAAACTGCTATGACATCCCTAGCGGAACTGAAGACACAATTGATGGGCCGTGGAGAAGCATCTGATCTGTTTGCCCGTTCTTCCAGGCCTGATAGCCTGCCCGGCATATTTGGCAACCTGGATCAAACTGTTTTTGGAGAACCTGCATATCCCACCATTGAAAGCAAAGCCGCCCACTTGCTTTATTTCATCGTTAAAAATCACCCGTTCATTGACGGCAACAAGCGCAGCGGTGCCTTTTTATTTGTGGATTTTCTCCACCGCAATGACCGACTGATTAACCCGAACGGACAGCCCGTAATCAATGAAATTGGCTTGGCAGCCTTGACACTTCTGGTGGCAGAGTCTACCCCAAATCAGAAGGACACCCTTATCAAACTGATTATGAATCTGTTATGCGAACCGAGGAATAAAAAGGAATAGAATGGTTGCCACAAGTGAAAACGTTGTGTCATTTCCAAATCAAAAACAGGCATAGAGAGGATAAAATGGAAAAAGAGATAACCCAAGAAATTGAAGGACAAGCCATTGATGGACATGCCTGTGAAATTGCCTTTTTGAAATCTGGTAAAGACCCGGAACACCTTGAGAGATTTTTAAAAAAATATCCAGTTGCAAGTTATCTTTCATGGGTGGAAACGGAAATTGCTTCATGGATCGCGGCAAAGGATTATAACTCCATACATAAGCTGTCACCAGGCAAAGGAAACCGCAGAAAGGACACCGGACTAAAAAAATGCTTTACTGATTTTTCAATTTATCGAGAGGTTGTTAAATTGCAAAAAAAGGGCTTGATGTGGGGGGGCAGGTAATCGGAGAATATTGTTAATTGAGGTTGGGTTAGTTTTTTTATGACACTATCATGGTACTGGAGTGAGCTGTGATGGGCCTCTTGGTGGGTTGAGCCTGGGGGCCTGGGCTCAATATTCATTAAAATAGAATCGGAGATTTTTATCCCTGGAAATAGCGATTTGAGAACTGAAGTTTTTATTTTCATTTTTTCACTAATAATAAATTCAATAGGTTATGAGAACTTACAACTCACGAGTATTGAAGAGGAAAGGAAAAAACACATGAACGCCAATGAATTAATCAAACAGCACAAGCCACAGAAGAATATCTAATTGGGTGTTTGAAACTGGATGACAAACCCCTTGACGATCTTAAAGCTTTGGGCATCCTTCAAAACTACTTTACACTTTTTTAGAGCATTCCCCGTTTGCAGGATCTTTTTCCCAAAAGACTGTAAAGAACTTTTGAGGTAATATGAAGGATGCCAAGCTTTGGCTGTCCATGTCCACCTGGATGAATGGGAACCGGGAGAGCTGGCGGTTAACATCCTGGACTTGAGCATAAAAATATTCGAGCTGTGCGGGTAGCAATTATTTACAGAGCATTAACAATACAAATGTAATAAATTAGGGTGGTTTTAGCCTTCAAGCAGTATCTATACCTTGTAAATAGCACTGAGGTTCTGATTCAAATAGGCTCAGCGATGATCTACCCGCACAGGTCGCAAAGTTTCTGCCCATGACTTACGCAGAACATTCAAAGCAATAGCCGTTAAAAATCAAATAGAAAAATGGAAATTTGATCTTTTGACGAATCACCAAGCGTCTGAGGTTTCGACTAAGCATTATTTGGAAACATCTGATTTGCAATATTTGAAATCGGAAATAAATATAATTGCTGAATGGATAAAAGAACAGGCCTGGGGTGTCCAAACCATCATATTCCTTTGCTCAAGATTTGGCACCTCCCTCAGAATTTAATCTATGATCTATCAATCGGGGCGTTGGCAAAGAAAGTATAAACTCTTGATAACAGTTGTGAATAAT
>Ga0208900_1000281_pt1 | contig 32955 bp, 15 predicted proteins | sample AntAceMetag02UKK_FD_184763 | JGI IMG/M metagenome (GOLD analysis project Ga0208900, IMG submission 184763) | Saline lake microbial communities from Ace Lake, Antarctica - Antarctic Ace Lake Metagenome 02UKK (SPAdes) (version 2) | ecosystem: Environmental > Aquatic > Non-marine Saline and... | reverse complement strand
AAATTCAAAGCCATAACTGGCATTGAAGAAAGAAGATATGCAAAAGATGATTGTATGGCCTCTGATATGGGATACGAAGCTGCAAGGCTTGCTATCGAAGATGCCGGAATTGACCCGGAAGAAATCGACCAAATTATTGTGGCCAGTAATTTTGGAGACGTTCAGAAAGGCACTATCCAAACAGATATGGTCCCAAGCATTGCCTCAAGAATAAAACACAGCCTCAAAATCAAAAACCCATACTGTGTGGCATACGATATAATTTTCGGTTGCCCCGGATGGGTTCAGGGCATTATCCAGGCCGAATCGTACATTAAATCCGGGATGGCAAAAAAGTGCCTCGTAATAGGTACTGAAACGCTTTCGAGGGTAATTGACATACACGACCGCGATTCGATGATTTACTCCGATGGCGCCGGGGCATGTGTTATTGAAGCATTGGAAGGTGAATGCAAAAAAGGTGTTTTATCCTCAAGCATGGCATCATATACAGCCAACGAAGCTTACCTGCTCTATCTTGGGAAAAGTAACATTGAAGAATCTGACCCAAAAGTGCGATACATTAAAATGTTTGGTCATAAGATTTACGAGTTTGCCCTTAACCACGTACCAGATGCCATGAAGCTCTGTATGGAGAGGGCTGAAATTGACATCCATGATATTAAAAAAGTTTTTATCCATCAGGCCAACGAAAAGATGGATTTCGAGATTGTGAAACGACTTTTCAGAATGTACAAGATAAGGAATGCCCCCGAAGGAGTTATGCCCATGAGCATCCATAAACTTGGAAATAGCTCAGTAGCCACAGTTCCCACATTATTTGATTTGGTTAGGAAAAACAAGATTGAAGGCCATGAGTTGGAGGAAGGCGATCTGATACTATTGGCTTCGGTTGGTGCCGGGATGAATGTTAATTGTGTGGCCTATCGGTGTTAAAAAGAACCCCTGACAGGGTTTTGAACCCTGTCGAGGGTTGGTAAAAAATAATATTCTATTGAACAATCATCTTTCCGTTAAACTTCGAACTCCCTGCATCAAGGGTATAGAAATAAACACCCTCATTCAGGTTTTCAAAATTCAGTGTGAGCTGGTGTGGCCCATTTTGTAGTTGGCCGAAATCGAAGCTCTTGATCAGTTGACCTGCTATATTGAATACATTAATCGAAACATTACTTTCCCTGATCAGGTTGATATTAAAGTGGGTCATGTCCCGGAATGGATTTGGGAAATTCTGTGCCAGCGAAACTATAGGTTCACTTTCCTCATTTTCAATTCCAACGACGTTGTAAGACCTATTGAAATCTGGAATATACCAAAACTGCACGGGGGAACTGATATCGTTATCTGTCAGCTCTTCATATGCAAACGGGATGGTGCATTCATAATTTCCATTGTCGCTAACATCAGCAAATACATAATGCGACATACAGCCGAAGCGCGCCTGCCACATAGCATTTGACCATTCAGTTACATTTACAACCTCTTCACCGTGCATGGTCATTTCTGGAATGTATTCACGGAAATAAATATCGGGTTGGCTGTTCGTGGTAACACCTTCGAGGCGGGTATCAAGAAATGAAAAAAATACGATTGCCCCGTCTTCCGTCGTTGCCACCTGCGGGCGGTTGTATTGGGTGACGGTGCTCCCTGTTGACCCGGTGTAGAGTTCGTCGAAGGTTGTAAGATAATCAAGGTTGAAAGCCTGCCAATTTTCACCCTGATCGGCAGTATAAATATGAAACATTGCAAACATACCCACAGAATGGTTCCAGGTTCCTGCGGCGAGGTCAGCGATAGCTACCACACCGATAATATGTGGATTTCCCCAGGCATCAACAGCCAGGTCAATGTGATATCCCATAAAATAATCTATTTCGTCCCGGGGAGGTGCAGGATCGGGGTCGAAATATGAAGCTAAATCTTCATCTGAAATAAATTCCCGCACTGCCTCAAGGCCATCCTCACCACCTAACTGTACTTCAATTGGATCATCGTCCCAGGTTTGGCCGCCATCGGTAGTCTTAAACATGATGGGGTGATAAGAAGTGTAGGGCAGGTCAGGATCCCTTCGCGACATAGCACAAATCCAACCTGTCATCCCATCGGGGGCAAAAGCAACTTTTACGTCGTTGATCCCATTATCAGGATTTATTTCGAGGGGCAGGTGATCGAAGGTATAATCAAAATCTTCAGTACCATCATTCCAGGTACCATGTCCAACAATGAGGTTATTGGTAAAAACAAATTCACCTGAAGAGCCATCGTTTTCCTCATCAACCATCCAGGTTTCGCCCAATTGTGTAATTGTAAAACCAGAGGGTAAGTATTGATAGAAATCATCGGCTGATGGCTGATCGTGTTGCGTGGGCAAAGAACCTTCGGCAAGCTTTTTTGTTCCCCAACAATATCCTCCCCATGCTGTGCCGCCTCCGGTATTTGATCCATCAAGTGTTGGGGCAAAATAGGAAAAATAAGCTTCATTTGGATCGGTATTACCAATTGGATTATACATCAAACCCTGTGGATACCGTCCATTAGCAGCACCTGTCAATGTTGGATCATAAACCTGGATGTTGTTCGTCCATGTCTGACCTTTATCCATCGAAATATCAAAAGCAAGGTATCCGGTGCCTGGAGGATTAAGCATACGGTGAATAAATGATACAGAATTGATGTCATTCACTGCCCACAGAAAAGTAGTGCGCATGTAGGCAAAACCAAACGCATTTCCCGACTGACCAATGGAAATAGGATTTACGATATCAGTATTCCTGAACCCTGAGGGTGGCAAATACTTCGATTTTGGAACTAAGGACTTTGTATCAGTAGCTGGTTGTTTTTTAACAATGAGTTCTTTAGAATTTGTTGGAAAGTCGAATTTACCCTGGTGTACATTTTGGGCAATTATGCCAATTGCACCCATCAAGAAAACCATAAGAAAAAGCTTTTTCATAAGTCATCAATTTTGGTGAATAATTTTTTTTATTTAGAAATGCCTGACAAAAGTATGTAGAGTTTAGCAAAAATACAAATTCAAGAAAACTAAGATCCATTCATAACATCATCTTAACTTATTGATATTGGTGTTCAGTTCGCAGTCTTCAGTTCGCAGTTGGCAGTTCGCGGTCGGCAGTTTGGAGTTGGCAGTTCACAGTCGACAGTCGCAGTTGGCAGTGAGATGTTTTTGACGTTTCCAGATCCTTCGTACGCTGGAAAGTCATATTATGCAAACCTTCCATCGTCCGGCCCAGGAGGACATGGAAACATTACAATCGTTAATATTGAAAACTAAATCATGTTATGAAAATCTAGAGATTAACATACTCGTACTTCTGGTTTCTTTGATAAGGCTCAAACCCGGCCTCGCAAATGGCCCGCTGGATTCCGTCGGCATCAAAAGCATAGGATGCGCCAGCCACCGAAACCACGTTTTCCTCAATCATGATGGAACCAAAATCATCGGCACCACCATGCAGACAAATTTGAGCCACATCTTTTCCTACAGTGAGCCACGATGCCTGGATGTGTGGGATATTGGGCAGCAGGATCCTGCTGATGGCCACCAGGCGGATATAATCGTTGGCGGTGGTTTCGTTGCTAACACCAAAGCGTTTATTCAAAGTAGTGTTTTCATCCTGAAAAGGCCAGGGTGTAAAGGAGATGAAGCCTGGTGAATTTTTCGGTTTTCTCGATTGAACTTCCCTGAGTTTAAGCAAATGTTCGATGCGTTCTTCCGGAGTTTCCACGTGACCAAACATCATCGTGGATGAAGTAATCATTCCCAACTTGTGCGCTTCGTGTGCCACTTCCAGCCATTCGCTGGCAGTGCATTTGCATTTCGAGATTTGTGAACGGACACGGTCGGTCAGAATTTCGGCACCTGCTCCGGGAAGGGAGTCAAGACCTGAATCAATCAATGCTTGTAAAACAAATGAATAAGATTTTCCTTCGAGTTTGGCGATGTGAACAATTTCGGGTGGCCCCAGGGCGTGAAGTTTCAAATTCGGGTATAAACTTTTCAATTCTGAAAACAGACCGGCATAAAACTCCAAACCAAGTTTTGGGTGCAGGCCTCCCTGCAAAAGAAGTTGTTCACCGCCCAAAGCTATGGTTTCGTCAATTTTTTGCTTGTATTCGTCAATAGTGGTTACATAGGCATCGGCAGATTTTTCTGACCTGAAAAAATTGCAAAACTGGCAGCCGGAGGTGCACACATTGGTGATATTGATATTGCGATCGATGATCCACCCAACCTTATCACCGGGATGCAGTTTTCGCCTGATTCCATTGGCCACAGCCATCAAATCAGAAGTGGAGGCGTTTTGGTACAGGTAGGCACCTTCTTCCAGAGAAAGGAAGTCAAGTTGTAGAGCTTTGTTAAGAAGTTTCGATATTTTCAAAATTAATTGTTGTTTCTGATACTTTCTATTGATGCTGATTTACACGGATGAAACGGATAAAATTATTTCCGACTAAATGAATGATGTAGAATTTAGATTCTTCGCTTCACTGCGTTTCACTCAGAATGACAATTAAAGATGAAGTTTTGGGGAGTTGATGGATGGCGGCTTCGCCGCCATCCATCAACTCCCTTCTATCAAAACAATTAAGCGACTGTCATTCTGAGCGAAGCGAAGAATCTGCTTAATTTCATCAATCAGTTATGAAAAACAATATCTCCAAAATTCTATCGCTTATAAAAAATAAAATCCACCTAATCAACGACAACCCGCGTCTAATATTCCAAATTCATCCATCAGTTAAAATGAAAAAACACAAGAGCCTGTCAGTTGCGCCGATTGTTTAAATTTGCACAAAAATAAAACTAATTATGCTGATGAAAATTGAAAAGACCAGCCGGTCACCCAAAAACACGAACATTGCTATACTCGCGGCAACTCCTGATGACATTAATACTAAGCTCCTAACAAAGGATGAAATGTCCTATATCAAAAAGCAAAAGGAAGAAAATAAAATTAATTCCTTCTCCTTCAACAGGCTTAAAAGCTGGCTATTTGTCAGGTTCATTGATATGGATAAGGCTGACAACTACCGCCTTGAAGAGTGCCGCAAAGCAGGCGATTCACTTCAAATGGAATTAAACAAGCTAAAAATCGAATCTATTCAATTACAATCTGCAGGTACTTCAGGTGAAGAATTACTTTGCCTGGCCGAAGGTATCGTTTTGGGAAATTATCAGTTCATAAAATACTTTAAGGAAAGTACTGAAAAAGCAAACTCCCTCAACAAAATCAGTATTAATGACGATCGGGTTAGTCGCGATGACATCAACAAATTAAACATCCTATACGATGCCGTTTGCTACTGCCGCGACATGGTGAACGAACCCGTGATGCAATTGAATGCCCTCAACCTGGCCGATAACTTTGTAAAGATGGGAAAAGAAGCAGGCATTAAGGTTGAAGTATTGAACAAAAAGAAAATTGAAAGCCTGAAGATGGGTGGCTTGCTGGCAGTGAACCTGGGCAGTGTAACTCCTCCTACTTTTACCATCATGGAATGGAAACCAAAAAATGCCACCAACGAAAAACCATTGATTTTGGTTGGTAAAGGCGTGGTTTACGATACCGGCGGGCTGAACATCAAAACAGCCAATTACATGGAAAATATGAAGTCCGACATGGGTGGCGCTGCCCTTATGGGCTCGGTGATTTATGCCGTGGCTAAAGCAAAACTACCTGTACATGTAATAGCTCTGATTCCAGCTACCGACAACCGACTGAATGGAAACGCATACGTTTCGGGTGATGTGATAAAGATGCACAACGGCCTTACCGTCGAAGTCATCAATACCGATGCCGAGGGCCGGATGATACTTGCCGATGCCTTGAGTTATGCCCAAAAATACAAACCCGAACTTGTACTAGATGCGGCAACATTAACAGGTTCAGCAGTGCGTGCCATCGGAAAATACGGACTCGTTGCCATGCAAACCAAAGCCGGGGAAGCCATGCTCAATTTGATTGACAGTGGTAATAAAACTTACGAGCGTGTAGCCGAGTTCCCCTTCTGGGATGAATATGCCGAGCTGATAAAATCAGATATTGCCGACCTGAAAAACGTTGGCCCACCCGAAGCCGGCATGATAACCGCCGGGAAATTCCTCGAAAAATTCACTGACTATCCTTTTATCCATCTTGATATTGCAGGTGTGGCTTTCGCCGAAAAACGCGACAGCTACCGCAACGTGGGCGGAACCGGTTTTGGGGTAAGGATGCTGTTTGATTTTATTGAGAAGTACGGTAAGTAATTTCAGGTAAGTAAAGCCACACGTCCATGCGGCTCAACGTTCCGTAAACAACTTAAACAATAAATATCATGAAAACATTCACAAAACTATTAACAATTACACTATTAACGATTGCCTTCTCAACCCTCTCAGCCCAAACCCCGCCCCCGCCCAACAACGGAAACGGTAACCCTGGTGGCGGAAATACTCCCGTTGGTGGTGGAGCGCCAATAGGTACAGGAGTAGCAATTTTGGTTTCGCTGGGTTTGGCATATGGCGGAGGTAAAGTTTACCGGATGAAGAAAAGAGATTTGGTAGAGTAATACCTTTCAAATAAGTCAGGGCTTTAATTTTCCACATAGTAGTGCAATGCACAAATTTGCACATCGTCAAATTTTCAAATTAATGTGGTCCATTCGTGGTTTGATTTGGAAGACACCTCTAAGACCAAAGACCGGAATAGTGAAATCGCCGAAATATCATTATAATGCCTTTGGCTACTCATCTTTATTGAACTGTTTTTCTTCAATGTCCCATCGTCTATAATTTGCCACAAAAAAGGAGGGAAGTACACCGGTGTATTTTTTGAAAGCGTTGATGAAAACAGTCCGGCTTGCAAACCCCGATTGCCTGGCCAGTGCTTCCTGCGTATGGTTAAGAGTGTAGTTTGAAGTAATGAGCCTTATTGAATCACTGATACGGTATTCGTTTATAAAGTTGGGAAAGGTAGTTTTGAGTTGCATGTTTATCGCCCGGGAAAGGTAGGTTCGGTTACTGGAAAGCAGCCTGGCAACCTCAAGTATGCTTAGGCCGGGATCAAGGTAGGGTTTATTGAGCACCATCAGTTCCTTCAGATTTTTTATGAGTAGTTTTTGTTCGGCAAGCACCTCCTCGCTAACCGGAGTGGCTACATTTTTATCTTCAGTTTCGTTGATTGCTTCCTCCTGCCTAAGATCTTTTTCGAGGGTTTTCCTAACAAGTTCCAATTTTGATTTGTATAATTTGCGATATAGCACCAGAATGACAAATAAAATGACAACAAGAATCGCCAGGCCGGTAATTAAAATGAGTATCCTTTGTTCTGATCGCTGAAGTTCCAGACGGGTTAATTTCTGATTGTATTCTTCCAGGATGACCATGGAGCCGGCCAGATTTTGCTGAACATAAAGGGAATCACTAATCAGGCTGTATTCATTGCTGTAATGAAATGCCAATGGATAGTCCCCTTTTTGGAGCGAGATATCAGCAAATAACCTGTATATCTCGGGAACAAATCTGTATGCACTAAACTTTATTGAATCGCCGGGCAGAAGTTGCACTGCCATTTGTTGCGCTTCATCAGGTTTTCCCTTTTTCAACAAAAGTCGGGCTCTATTGAACATCCATTCCTGACTGACATCTTCATAAATGCTCGCTTCCGGGTAGGCAGCCACTTCGTTTAGCAAGCGTTCCGCCACTTGCAGCTTGCCATTCATCATCTCCGTTTCTGCCAGTTTTATTTTGGTATAGCCCAGTGTATTATGGCGGTATGGGGTTTTAAGGTACTGCTCGGCCAAGGTGAGCGATCTTGCAAACCAATCCCCGGCTTCCTGTAAGTTTCCTGTTTTTAGTGCAATTTGCCCCAAGTTATTCATCATAACGTAAGGCCTAAAATAATTCCAGTTGCCCTCTTTTTGGTATTGTTGGTACAAATCATAATAAACCTCCCGTGCCTGCATGTATAGCCCGGCATGATAATAAATATCCCCCAACAGGTTAATGATTTCCCGGTAACCTTCACCACTTTTTTCAGGAGGAATCATATCGCGATACCTGAGAAGATGGATCATGGCGGAGTCGTATTGTTTTTTGGCCATGAAATAAAGGGCTCTTTTATGTTCAACGTGGTTCATGTCATCCGTCCGGTGATATTTCTCCGCCAGTCGAAAGGCTTGGTCAAAAAGACCTGTTTGTGGCGTTTCAGCATAATATGCCCTGAATACCAGTGAGCGTACGTGGGCTATTTCATCTTTTATTAATGTTATCCCGAAAACCTCATCAGCCAATGCCATCCTGCTATGGTAATCACCTATTGCTTTTATGGTATCGTAAAATATTATTATACTTTCCCTTAATTCTTCTCCCTGAAGCTCCTCCAGCCTTTGCAACTTATCATGCAAAAGCGTATCCTGCGAACAAATTAATGCATTTGGCGCTAAGAACCATATAATCAACATAAAACAATACCTATTCATAAAATTCCAAAAATAAACTTTGTTATGATTTACCAATCCTGACAAAAATACGAATACCCGACCACCCGTCATATCAAAAAAAACATGAATTTTAGCATATCGTACAAAAAAGGGACTTTTTAGGATAAACACTTTCACAGCTTTTCATACTGCTTTGATCTATTTTGTTGTAATAAATTTAACAAACAAAAAATTATAGATTATGATCAAAAAGATACTTTTAATTTTCGTGATGGCCATTTTTGGCTTGTCTGGCATACATGCACAAAATAACACTCTGACCTTTGACGGGGCAGATGATTATGTTTCAATTTCAAATTTACACTTATCCGCTTATTCTACCATAACCCTTGAATCTTGGGTTTTATTAGAAACATTTAACCCTTCTGCAGGTGATGCAAACATCACGAATATAATCCGTGGTGGTGATGAGAGGGCTCTTTTGCGAATTGGCGATGGAGGAATAAGTAATAACATTCCTCAATTTGTTTTAGATTTTAGTGGTACTCAAACGAAGGTAACGGCAACTTTTGGTTTGGATGCCAATACGTGGTATCATTTAGCCGGAACTTACGATGGCTCAACAATGAAACTTTATATAAATGGGATTCTTGATAACTCAGTATCAATAAGCGGAACAATTAATACAACAGTGAATGCTACTATTTTGGGTGGTTCTCCTATTCCTGATCGCTTATTGGATGGATTCTTAGATGAATCACGCATCTGGAACAATGCCCGTACTGAAACCGAAATCCGGCAGAATATGTACCGTGAATTGCCTGATCCTTCCGGGGAAACCAACCTGGTGGCATATTACAAATTCAATGAAATATCGGGAACAATACTTACAGATTCGAAAGGAAACTATAATGGGACATTAACAAATATGACAGGAAACGAGTGGCAAACCTCCCCTGCCATGTTCGGACCAAAGAATGCTTTAGAGTTGGATGGGACAAATAATTATGTTGATTGCGGCAACATAAGCGTGGGCGGAAGTGCGGGTTTTACCTATTCCGCATGGATTTACAGCACGAATCCGGCACCTGGCACAATGTGGCAAGGCATCATTTATCATGGATTAGCTGGAGAAAGCCAAGGTCATCTTGGGATTAATCCTTCCGGGTATCTGTGTGGAGGAACCGGTGATGGAAGTACGTGGCAAACGCATGAAACATCATACGCAGTACCTGAGGATACATGGGTTTTTGTTACAATGACGCTTGACAGGACCACCGATATAATGTCATTCTATGCCAACGGCAAACTGATACAAAGCTCTAATCACACAGCTGTTCCCGCTGCAACAACCGACCCGCTTAAAATAGGCCTGGGCTCCGGAGGTGAGTTTTTTGCCGGAACCATCGATGAAATTCGTCTTTGGAACACCGCCCGCACAGCCACCGAAATCCGTGAAAACATGATGAAAAACCTTACTGGGAATGAAAGTGGCTTGGCAGCCTATTATAACTTTGATAATAGTTCAGGAACAACACTCCCTGATTTTTCGGGTAATGGAAATGATGGGACATTTAATGGTTCTAATACTATTTCAGCCGGCACAGTTACTAGTTATGATGAATATTCAATGACTGATTTTACCGCCAATTTTTCAGATCTCTTTGGTAAAATATTAAGAATCACTACTGCCGGAAAAGAACAGAATCACAATGTAAATGACTATGGCTCTCAAACAATCTGGATCATTGGTCCTTGGTCACCTGAAATTTCGGTAGGTGACACTTATGAAATTCTTGACGGCAATGGAGAACCAAATCTTATAACTTCCGATGCTTACAACACCTGGCTGAATACCAGTTCGCCCTCCTGGTCAACTACCACAAACTGGAGTCTTGGAAGTAAACCCACAACAGAAAGTCTCGGGATTTATGGTTATACAGGAGGAAGTGCGCCCACATTCAACAGTGGAGATGAAGCCGGAGGAGCCAATGTTGTTGTTGATTTATCATCTACATGGTCAATCGGTGGATATTTTGGTGTATCGGGCAACCTGATTTTAGAAAGCGACATCAACCTGAACGGTCAAACAATTTCTTTGGGAAGCAGTGCAACATTGATTGAAGACCAAGGTAAAATTGGAGGAAATTCAGGCTCCATCACCACCACCCGCAGTCTTTCAAACATCGATGAAAACATAGCCGGCTTAGGTGCTGAGATAACAACTGCTGAAGATATGGGTTCTACCACCATCACCCGAACACATGGCGCCATATCCAACCCGGTAAATATTGAACGCAAGTACCAGATCACTCCCACAACCAGCACCGGCCTGGATGCTACTTTGGTTTTTCATTATCATGATGATGAATTAAATGGACTGACAGAAGCTGATTTACTTCTTTATAAATCTTCTGATGAAATCTTCTGGCAGCGACAGGGAAGCTCATCAGTGAATACAAGCAATAATACCATAACACTTACCGATATTGACGGATTTTCTCACTGGACGGCATCTGATGGATTTTATCTGACCGGTGATGCACTGGATTTTGACGGGGTGGATCAGTATGTTGAAATACCGGATAATGATGCCTTTGATTTTACCACCGATTACACCCTTGAAGCATGGATCAAATATTCGGAATGGGGAGCGGGTGATGGTATCATTTCAAAATACAATACAGGGAGTTCCAATGGTTGGAAGTTGCAGTTGGCATGGGCTGAAGGAGCCCTGGTATTCGATCAGATGAATACAATTGCGATTTTATCAACCGATACCTGGTATCATGTCGCGGCTGTTAATGATGGGGGAACCAGGCATCTTTATGTCGATGGGATAGAATATACGCTTTATGGCAGCACCACTGCACCTTCGGTAAATACAGATTATATAGCTATTGGATGTGATCATACTGAAGAGGGCGACCCACGCTATTTCAAAGGTAAAATCGAAGAGGTACGAATTTGGGATGATGTTCGTACTGAAATAGAAATTCGACAGAACATGTGCAATACTCTTGCTGGAACCGAGGATGGATTGGTGGCATATTACAACTTTAATTCCGGATTAGGATCCAACCTCTATAATGTTACAGAACACGGACTTAATGGAACATTGGTTAATGAACCTTCATGGGTCAGTTCCGATGCTTTTAACATGTGGCTGGGGGCTACAAACAATTTGTGGGATACCGATTCCAACTGGAGCCTGGGCTATTCTCCCAACGCTTCTTCGCAGAATGTAGGGATAAATGATGTTTCCGCCGCATTCTTTCCTACCACTACAAGCAATGTTGACATAAATAATATTGTGGTTGGTGAAAGTACCACCCTCACGGTTAACAGCAGCAAACATACCATCCATGGCAGTGTCTTCAATATCGGAACCACCAACATTGAAGCGAACTCTGAAGTGGATATAACCGGCTCGCTATATGTGCTACCTGCATCAACAGTTAATGTCAAACCGCAGGCAGCCCTGACCATAGAAAATAAGCTGGAAACGAAATTTTTGCTGGGCGACGGAAACGTAAATATCAAAAGCGATGCCACGGGAACCGGTTCGCTGATCGTGTTATCTGCGGACAATGGCAAGGTCAATGCAGAACGCTTCCTCACCCATGACCGCTGGCACTACATTTCAGAACCTGTAAATACCGAGGGTAACTTCAGTGCATTGAGCATGGGCTTAACCGGGGGTGCTGGTTATGACCAGCTGTATCGTTGGGAAGAATCTCTCGTGTGGAATACATACACAGGCATCTGGGTTGATATTCTCAATGGCCCCAACGGCAATAATTCTACTATGACATCAGAAGGATTTGTTCCTGGTAAAGGATATGCAATCAATTATATTGATACGGATAAAACCCTTAACGTAAGCGGCAGCCTGTATTTGACTAACCAAACCATCCAGCTTACAAATACGGAGGGCAGTTCGCACCAGGGGGCAAACCTGGTTGGAAACCCGTTTTCCTCGGATATTGCCATGAATGCCTATGCCGATGCAGGCAATAATTTCCTGGACCAGAATGCCACAGTACTGGATGATTCCTATGAAGCTTTCTATGTATGGAATGAAAGTGCAGATTGGAGCGGGGGCAATGCCGATTATGTGGCATACAACAATAGTCCTGGCGCATTTTATGCTTCTCCCGGCCAGGCCTTCATGGTGATGGCAGAAAGCAACGGGGTATATTTGAATTTCAATACAAGCATACGGAAGCATGGAACGTCAAGTTATTATAAATCACATCCAGTCACAATTCCTATGTTTACATTAATTGTACAGAATGATGAATTATACAACGATACCAAAATTGTTTTCATGGAAGGAATGACCAACGGCCTCGACCCCTCCTACGATGCCGCAAAAATGAAGGGAAATCCCAATATTGCTTTATACACACGCCTAATTGATGACATTGGAAAAGACATGGCCATACAGGCACTGGATGACCAAAACATTGAAAACTACATGATCCCTGTTGGTATTGACCTTTCACAACCTGAAACTGTTGTTTTTTCAGCTGATCTAACAAATATGGAAAACAATAAAGTTTTTCTTGAAGACCGGCTTACGCATATAGTTACAGACCTGCACGATAAAAATTATACAGCTTATATTGAAAATTCGGGAACCGGCAGGTTTTATCTGTACTTTAAGGAAACTACCTCCATTCATGAATCAGAAAATCATACGGCCGGTTTTAGTGCTTTTTCCAATACCAATGAAATCCGCGTCCTAAACCCAAAAAATCTTTATGGGGATGTATTTATCTACAACCTCTATGGCCAGCAAATCCTACAAACCCGGCTGAATGGAGAACTTAATCAACAAATCGGACTAAATGTACCAGCCGGGTACTATCTGGTAAGTATTATTAGAGAGAAGTTTAATGTAGGCTTGAAAGTTTTTATGAAATAAAATTATAAAACCAAAAATTAATACCAATGAGAAAAAATATCCTTTTAGTTTCTTTACTTGCCATGCTTGGCTTGTCCGGATTGAACGCTCAAAACAACTGCCTGACCTTTGACGGGACAAATGATTATGTGGATTGCGGCACCAGTGATCAATTTGAAATTAGTGACGGGACAATTGAAGTCTGGTCTAAAATTTCTGAATTAAACAGAAAGCATACCCTTTTTTCGAAATATAAAAGCGGAGGCTTTTATAATAGTCTTTTATTACGGACTAATGACACCGACAACAAACTATGGTTTTATTTGGAAAGTACATCTACATATGCAGCTATCTTCTCTGATAACGCTGTTTTGGCCAACACCTGGTACCATGTTGCAATTGAATGGGGCAGTGGCGGGATGAAAATGTATGTTAACGGTATTTTACAGACAGACACCGATCCGGCCACCTACCCGATGATAGCTGAAGACGGCCCGGTGCGAATTGGGCAATACGATAATTCTGAATTTGCCAAAGGAGAAATTGATGAAGTCCGGGTATGGAATGATGCCCGCACTGAAACTGAAATCCGCCAGAACATGTACCGGGAATTGCCCGATCCTGCCGGTGAAACCAACCTGGTGGCTTATTACAAACTCAATGAAACCTCAGGCACCACAGCAACAGATGCTAAAGGAAGCTATGACGGAACTCTAACCAATTACGGTAGCCAAACAAATTATTGGCAAACCTCCCCCGCCATGTTCGGGCCAAAGAATGCCCTGGATTTTGATGGGAGTTATGATTATGTGGATATTAGCGGCTTACATGTGAGTGGTTCAGCAATAACCGTTGAAACCTGGGTGTATTTCAATTCATTTAATGGGTCTGCCGGCCCAGATTATAATATCTCAAACCTTTTCCGAGGAGGTGATGAAAATATTGTACTAAGGATTGGCGATGGTGGTTTACCCAATAATATGCCCCAATGGGATGTAACGATTTCAGGTAGTCAAAAGAAATTAAATGCCAATGCCAGGTTAAGTATCAATACCTGGTATCATATTGCAGGAGTTTACGATGGCACGGAATTGAAATTGTACATCAATGGCGAGCTGGATAATTCGATGTCGCAAAGCGGAAGTTTAACCACAACTACAAATTCATTTTGGTTGGGGGGTAGTAATGATAATAGCAGAATGTTTGAAGGGCAAATGGATGAAGTCCGTGTTTGGAACGATGCGCGCACGGCTTCTGAAATACGCGAGAACATGTGCAAAAACCTGACAGGAAATGAATCGGGTTTAATGGCTTATTACAGTTGCGACAATACATCAGGGACAAGCTTGCCTGATTTTAGCGGGAACGATTATGAAGGCACCCTAACAAATATGGATAATTCAGATTGGGTAGCTTCATCGGCCTTCAACACCTGGCTAAATACTTCATCAACAGATTGGTCAACCACTACAAATTGGAGCAGGGGAAGTGTACCGGTTTCCGGCGAAAATGTCGGTATTTGTAATTTTACTAATGAGCCTGATATCCCGGCTTCCCAAACTTTTGGAAGCCTTTACCTTGGTATTGGAGTAAGCACCACAATAGCTGGTAATATAAAAGTGAACGGGGGCTTAATTCTTGACAAAGATTTGGATATTACCACCTACACCGTAAGCCTGGGTAGTTCGGCTTGTTTGATAGAGAACAACGGAACTTTGTCAGGGACAAGCGGCCAAATACAAACCACCCGCACCCTGAGTAACATCAGCAGTATAAATGTGGCCGGCCTGGGAGCAGAAATTACCACCTCTGCCAATATGGGTTCCACCACCATCATTCGATCCCATGTAGCCGCAACCGATCCAATTAGCATAGCGCGAAGGTACCAGATTACACCCACTACCAACACCGGCCTGAATGCAACCCTGGTTTTTTATTATAATGATGATGAACTTAACGGACTTACCGAATCAAGTATCCGTTTGCTCCGCTCCACAGACGGAGGAACTACCTGGGACAATTCTGGAGGATTTGTTAATACAGCCGAACATACCATAACACGTTCAGCCATTGATGCTTTTTCAACCTGGACTGCCGGAGCTCCCCTGTCACCAATAATTGAAACAAGTAATCCAAGCCAAGACTATTATTCAGGGACAACTTCCGTAATTATCGCACCTGCGGTAACGGTAACATATACAGGTGATATAACAGTAGCGACTGTGTCAGTGTCACCTGTTGAAACTGGTGACATCTTATCTGTTAGTGGTTTACCGGCAGGTTTAAGCTCAGGCTGGAATACTACAACCAAGATACTCACAATATCCGGCACCTCAGGCGCATCCGATTATCAAACAGCCTTAAGATTGATAAAATTTGAATCGACCTCCACCACATCAGGCACACGTACCATCGACTTCAACCTTGGCGATGGCATTGGCCTTACTATTGGTGGTCAAAAGCACTTTTATGAAGTAATAGGCGATGGTTCAACTACCGTTTACTGGACGGATGCGCGTGCCGTTGCATTAAATAGTATATATGCCGGATCATCGGGTTATCTGGTTACCATTATGTCCGAAACTGAGAACAATTATCTTAAAGATAAAGTCACAGAAGACACCTGGATCGGAGCCAGCGATGCAGTAGTTGATGGCGTTTGGAAATGGATGGACGGCCCGGAAGCCGGCATACAATTCTGGCAGGGAGATCAAAACGGATCTGCTGTGGGAGATAATTATAACAATTGGCTTCCTGGTGAAGAACCCAATAATTGGAATAGCCAGGAACATTATGCCCACTTGCGGGGACCTGACCTGCCTACTCAATGGGGAAATTGGAATGATTATTCAAATACAACTGCTGTTAAATATTACATCGTAGAATACGGTGGTGATTGTACTGTTTTTACCACCCTGGATGATGCGACCATTGAAGTAAAAACAGAATTAACCTGGGATGGCTCAGAAAGCTCCGTGTGGACTACTTCTGAAAACTGGGTGCAGGAAGTCGCGCCGAATACTTCTCTTAATGTACTTATTCCCGATGTTTCCGAAGGTAGTGAAAATGACCCGATTATTTCGTCCGACACCGATGCTTCCTGCAATAAGCTTACGGTCAACACCAATGCTACCCTAACTATCGGGTCCAGTGGCTCGCTTATTACCAATGGCAGCATTACCAACGATGGTACGATCAACCTTGAGCGTGAAATTGCCGGATGGACCCAAGAAGTTAAAGGCTGGCATTTCTTAGCTTCGCCCGTAGCTTCGCAAGCTATTCGGCCCGAATTTGTTTCTAACCCGCTGGCCAATGGCGAGGACTTCTTTTTTTGGGATGAGTCGGACGACCAGTGGGTGAACACCCGCACCATTGATAACCTTTGGAATGATGATTTTGAAACTGAATTCAAGGTGGGAAAGGGCTACTTTGTAGCTTACCAAAGTGGTGATACCAAAGTTTTTACAGGCACACCCAACAATGCCGATGTTCCGGTTTCGGATCTTAGCAATACAGAAACAACCACCTACCGTGGCTGGAATCTGATTGGGAACCCTTTCGCTTCATCACTTTCGTGGTTGCCTGCCGATGAGGCCTGGAACCTGAGCAACATCCAGGCGGTGGCCAAAATATGGCATGGCGACAACGCATCCTATTCCGACATCAACAGTGGCGATGTGATCCCATCAAGACAAGGCTTTATGGTACATGCTAGTAATAATCAAACGGGAAGCCTCACCATCCCAAAATCACAACGCATACACAACAGCCAGGACTGGTATAAATCCAAATCTGCCGACAGGCTAAAACTCACAGTTTATGATTTGGATATCAACACCGGGCAGGAAACAATACTATCCTTTAACCCCGATGCTACCCACGCTTACGACCCGCAATTCGACAGCTATTTTCTGGCAGGTTACGCTCCCATGTTTTATTCTTCCATCGATGGCAAAGCCATTTCTACCAATGTTATGCCTGCCGTTTGGGAGGCCCTTACCATTCCACTTTATTTCTACAAAACCGAAGCCGCACAATACAAAATCAAAGCTGAAGGCCTGGAAGCTGCTGCCCCCTTTCCTGTCTATATAACAGATCGGCTTACACAACAAACCCACAATTTAAGCCTGGATCCTGAATTTAGTTTCCTGGCCTCGGCCAGCGACCGAAAGGATCGTTTCCTCCTGCATTTTACCGAAAATGTTGGCATTTCCGAAAATCCGGCGTCAAACATTAGCTGCGCTTTCCACCAAGATAAGATTGTGGTCCTCAACCCTGATGGTGAAAAAGGGATCCTTAACCTGATAAATTTTTCGGGGCAGGTTTTGCACCAGTATGTGATGAATGGAAATACCAGGGAGCAATTTGCGGTAAATCAACCGGCCGGTATTTATATCATCAACATTAAAACGGAAAAAACAGTGATAAGCCGGAAGGTTTTTATACAATGATTTAGCCTGAATAATTGATTTTTATCTGGATACTCAGCAATACAGATATTCGGTTGATTTTTTTTATAGATTTGCCATCTTAACAAATGGGGGTTCGGAATGTTTGATCGCTGGGAAGTGTTTCATCGTGTAGTAACTGGTTCATTAAAAGTTCCACTAAGGATATTTAAAATATCTCTATGGCTTTTAATTATCAATCTTTCCCCCTTTCAATTGACAGCACAGGCAAGCTGGCTCGATACCACAGGGGTGCACGTTGATCCGCTACTCTACAAGCAGTTGTTCGAAGTTGAAGCACTGAGTTTTTCAAACCCAACGGAGGCATTACAGCAAAATTTAAAAATCAAGGAGTTGTGTAACGAAAATGGGGAAGCAAGGTTGGAGGCCATTGCAAATACCAATATCGCCGTCATTCTCCGTCATCAGGGCTTTTATGCCCAATCGTTGGAACACTATCTTCTGGCCTTGGATTACATACAACTCACTAAGGATTCATTAAATTTGGGATGGTTTTATGTTGATGTCGGGAATATCTATTTTCACCAACAGCTCTACGAAAAAGCCCGTTGGTATTATCAAAAAAGTTTGGAATTGTACCAAAAAACAGGGATGTTTTATGCACAGGCCACAGCCTTAAACAACCTTGGGCTCATTGCTATCGAAGAAGGAAATCCTGAGCTGGCACTTGAATTATTTTTTAAAGCATTGGCCCTTCGCGAAAAAGGGGACCATCCCTACTTACTTGTGCATTCATGGCAATATATTGGCGATTTGTATTTTCAACTGGGCAATTTACCAGAAGCAATGAACTATTACCGTAAAATACTTGATGTGGGTATTGTGGAAGGCGACTTTAACAGCACAGGCTCAAGCCATCAGGGCATGGGCGAAATAAAACTGCACACTGGCAATAAAACTGAGGCCTTGGATCATTTTCGACAGGCCGAACAAAATTACATCAACGAATCCAGCCCCGAATTACTTGCACAGCTTTACCTAAACCTGGCCGATATATTTCAACAGGAACAAAATAAAGATTCGATATATACTTATTTAAATAAAGCTTACGAGGTAAGCCACCAACAAAATCTGTTTACCATCGAAAAAGAAGCCCTCAATAAGCTCATTGAATTTTTTGTAAAGAATAAGCAAGCGCAGCAAGCGCTGAACTATCATCAACTATTGTACAAGACCATGGAGGGCAACTACCATGATGAGTTGCAAAAAACAACACTGGGGATGGAGTCGCAGCTAAAAATATTGGAATACAAAAAAAATCTGGTTGAAAAAAATACCCGTCTCGAAAAGAACATTTTCATTAGGAACAGTGCCCTGGCCTTTGGTGTAATGTTGCTCGCTTTCCTGGTTTACCTGTATTTTAACTTCAAATCTAAAAATAGAACTGCAACAATCCTGCATAAGCAAAAAGAAATGCTGTTGCAGCAAAAAATCGAGAAAGAAAAATTAATTCTTCATAAAGCGCAAAACAAACTTGAATTAAACCAGCGGGACCTCATCACAAAAGCTACCATGCTGCAGCACAAAAATGATGAACTGAAGACCGTGAAGAGCGAGTTGGAATACAAAATGAGTTTATTGAGTGATGCCTCAGAAAAAAGCCTTTTCAATTCCATTTTGAACGCCATGGACGGAGCGTTAAACCACACGGATTACTGGAAAGAATTTGAAACCCATTTCGTGGAGGTATTCCCGGGTTTCCTCGAAAACATTTCCCGCCAATTTCCCAAACTCACTTCCGATGATCTTAAATTTTGTGCTTACCAAAAGATGAACCTCAACACCAAAGACATTGCCCTGCTCACCGGATTATCGGTCCGTTCGGTAGAAAGCCGCCGCTATCGTTTACGCAAAAAACTTGGATTGGATGCCCATACCAATCTTGTGGGTTTTTTACATTCCATAGCATAATTTCACTCTTTGAGTTCCGAACTTTAGCGGTACTAAAATCCAGGCTACGGCTTTTATTTTCCTTAACACCCTCTTTTTTATAACTTTATCCCAATTTCATTAATTTGAAAATAAATGAAATGCGTGGTAATGCAGTAGTGATTTATTGTTTCGGATGTTGTAAATTTGACCTTGTGAAATGAAGTAGGAGTCTTTTCAAAGAAATTAAGCGCAGCAGGCAGAAATCTTTTCAGGGTAAACTTCATATTTCTCAAAAGTGATTTCATCAAAAACCAAAACCACATGACTAGGATTCATCAGCGAACAATACTGCTCCTGACCTCTGCTATCGAAAGCAAATTATTGCTAAGCCTGATTTCAGGGGTTCTGTTGGGTATTGCATTTCGCTTTCCTGGTTTTGTTGTTTTGTTGTGGGTAGCATTCGTACCCTTATTTTTCGCCTTACAAAACACCAAACCCTTACAATCTTTATTTCTTGGTTTAATAGCAGGTATTGGATGTAGCCTGTTTATGCTTTCTTGGATAATACCGACAGTTTCATCCTACTCGGGTCAGACGGTTTTTGTAGGTATTATGGCGTTTATAGTAATTGCACTATTGTACGCCATTAAATTTATGCTGTTCACTTTTATTTATTCCTTTCTCCGAATTTCCGAAAAAAAAGCTTCATTCCTTTATATCTTGTTAATTCCCGCCATCTGGGCAGGATTGGAATATTTGAATGCCCTTAGTACAACAACGTTCCCGTGGGTAACCGCTCATCTGGGTTATAACCTTTTTGTAATTCCTCAGTTTATCCAGATTGCTGAATTAACTGGTGTTTTTGGTGTATCGTTTTTAATCCTTTGTGTGAATTACCTGTTCTTTCTGGCTTTACAAATTAAAAAACCAAAATACCTTATTATTGGTTTGGCTGTGCTTATTGTTCAATTCCTTTTGGGATGGTTTGTTATGGAAACACTCCCCACAAAAGGAAGAAAGGTAAAGCTTGCCATTATTCAAGAAAACATGCCGGCTAACATGCGTTGGGATGAAAACCTGAGCGATTCGCTTGTTGAAACATATTACCTAAGCCCATTAAGAACGGCTGTGGAATCCAAACCCAATTTAATTCTTTGGTCCGAAACAGCAATTCCATGGAAGTTTTACCAGGATGATGATCTGATCTATGAAATGCTGAATATCTCCTGGCCATCACAATCTGGCCATATTATTGGAACACACGCTGAAGTGCCTGATAAACTGGAAAAAACCTATAACTCTGTATTTTATATTCATCCGGACGGTGCTGTTACCGGAAAATACGATAAAATGTATCCACTCACCTTTCTTGAAACACCGCTTTTTGAGGGAAATAGTTGGGCTAGTTTGATGCTCCCGTTTTTTAATGCGTCTTTGCAGGATATTGAGCCGGGAACCCGAAATAATTTATTGAACACTCCTTACGGAGAAATTGGTATTAACATCTGCAACGAATCTGTGCTTGGTTTTCATTCCAGAAAGGCAGTAAATGCAGGAGCAAATTTCCTGATGGTAATGAGCAACGATGCATGGTTTAAGGGGACGCAATTTCCGCATTATCATTTTTCACATGCAGTACTGAGGGCTGTAGAAAACAGACGCGATGTAGCAGTAAATTCCAATGGCGGATATTCAGCCATTGTAGTTGCTAATGGCGAAATCATTACGCAAAATCAATCGGATCAACCTGCTGTAATCAATGGCACACTTACACAACGAAATCAAATAACATTCTATACAAGGCATGGTGATCTGTTTAGTCTGCTCTGCATCGCTTTCGTCATCATCTTTTTAATTCGTTCATTCACATTTTATAAAATAAAAGGAGAATAATTATGAGAAAATTAAATTTACTAATTTTTAAGCAATTACTAATTTTTGTGGTTTTAGTGTTTATGGGAAACTCCCTCTTTGCTTACTCCATTGCCTTACAGGAGAGGTTTAAATGGCGAAACGATGATGGCTCGGAAACTTTGGCAACATGGAAAACAGCTAATATCAATGTGCCCATAAATAATGTGGCAAACAATGAGAATATCAGGATACGCTTTGTATTGGATGAAACTGAACCTGGTTCTTTTTATTCGTCATATGCCTTCCAAATGCATTGGAGCACAAGCCCGGCAGGAACATATACAGCTTTTAGCGATGCAGCGGGTTCTCCATTTAAAATAAGCACAACAGACAATTATACCAATGGAGAGCTTACAACAGGGCAAATTGGAACAGGTTATGGTTTAACTTGGGAATCATTAGGTGTTTGTGTTGATGAAACCGGGGAAATAGGGCTGGTACTTACTGATGAACACTATATTGAAATGGAATATTGTTTACAGCCAACCGGTGATGCGATTGCAGGACAAACTTATTTTTTTACAACTCAGTATGTTAATAATAGCTATTTTTCTCCAAACACATCTTCAATATTTGCCTCATTTACCATGGCTACATCTGATGGTGCACCCGCAGCACATGACAATACGCCGCCGGAAGGAACCGGTACACAGGAAGTCATCGGTACAAATACCGGGGCAACTGTGAATTTTTCAAATGTTACCATAGCAGGCCCCATGAACTTCGACCGTTGGGATGTAACACCACCCACACCCCCAACTAATGGTAGGGCGAAATACTGGTCGGTTTCGCAAGGCACAACACAGTTCTCAGGTACGTTCAATTTAACCCTTCCAACAACAGGAATTGTAGGATATACACCTGAGCAACTTTTTATTTTCCATCGCGCAAACGAGAAATCCTCATGGACAAAGCTATCAAATGTTAGTGTCGTGAACGGTTCATCTCTTCAGGTAACAGGTTTAGGCACCTTTGGGCAATTCACCATTGCACCTGAGCCAGAGACTCCGATGGTACAAGCAACAAATGTTTTATTTGCCAATGTTGGTTCTACGCAAATGGATATAAGCTGGACACGTGGCAATGGTCCACATTGCGCTGCTTTTATATTATTGGGTAATTCTGGCACTGCCCTGCCGGTGAATAGTACGGCTTATACCGCCAACACAGTGTTTGCACTTGGAGATCAAATTGGCTCCACAGGCTGGTACTGCATTTACGATGGCTCGGAGGCAAATCCGACTGTAACTGTTACCGGACTTACTTTACTCACAGAATATCGTGTACAAGTATGTGAATATTCAGTTTATTATAATACAGATGTAGCAACGGGAAATCCGGCAAACAAAACAACTATCCCACTTTCAGGAACTGGAACTTCAGGCAACCCATATCAAATTTCAACTTTGGATAATTTAGCATGGCTGAGTGCTAATTCTGATTATTGGTCTTTTCACTTTGCCCAAACTACAAACATAGATGCCACAGCTACTTCCGACTGGAATAGTGGTGAAGGTTTTAGTCCGATAGGAACGTCCACCGACTATGCATTTGCAGGAACCTATGACGGACAAAACCATACCATTGATGGTTTATTCATCAATAGATTATCAATAAACCAAGCTATGTTTGGATATATAATTGGAGCTACCATCAAAGATATTGGACTGACAGATGTTTCTATTAACACTAATTCACACAGCGGGGCATTGGTTGGTGGGATGAACGCTTCTACCATCAGTAATTGCAATTCCTCCGGCACAGTTAGTTCAACAAGTTACTATGTAGGTGGATTGATAGGATATACAGAAGTATCCGCATGTACAATTTCCGACTGTTATAGCTCATGTACTGTAAATGGAAATGGTGGTACTGGTGGACTTATTGGTGAATATGGTAATGGAACATCAATAAGCAATTCACATAGCTCCGGAGATGTAACATCAACCGGAATGAACACAGGAGGCTTGGCAGGAAGAGCAATTACAAATACCTATACAACAAACTGTTACAGTACGAGTGATGTTGTAAGCTCCGGTACAACTGTAGGTGGATTAGTAGGACATATGTGGGATTCGGAAACCATTAATAACTCCTATGCAACGGGTAATGTCACCGGGACGGATGAATTAGGAGGATTAGTTGGTCATATGGGAGGAGGTTCAATTAATAATTGTTATAGCAGAGGAGATGTAACCGATACTGATGGAGCCAGCGGAAATGTGGACTTAGGAGCTTTCACAGGATATGTGATGGGAGGTCAAATAAACAATTCCTATGCTACTGGTTCTGTATATTATTTAGTTGGTGCTCATCCTTCTGATAAAGGATTTGTGGCGGATTATTACGTTGGTCATGTTATATTTAGTGATAATTTTTTCGATGTAGGAGTTTCTAACCAAACTACCGGTGTCGGAGCAACAGCAAAAACTACTGAACAAATGAAAACCCAAAGCACTTTTACAGATGCAGGATGGGATTTTGTAAACATTTGGGCTATTGACGGTACCACCAATGATGGTTATCCCTTTTTTGGCGACTTACAAACTACTTGGACAGGAACAACAGGCACGGCTTGGGAAACAAATACCAACTGGAGCAATGATATTTTACCCACAGTTTCATACAATGTTATAATTGCTGATGTTACCAACGATCCTGTAATAGCCACCGGAGTTGGCGCATCCTGCAACAATCTTACTGTCAACAGTGGTGGTGACCTTACGGTACAATCTGGTGGTTCACTAATTACAAACGGTACCATCATCAATAACGGAAGCATTGATATTGAAAAAACAATTTCCGATGGACAATGGCATTTTGTTTCGGCACCAATAGCCGGTGCAACTGCCGCAGTATTTACCGGTGAATACCTCCAGTACTGGACAGAAACAAGCGGTTTATGGGACGATGTTCCCTCGGCAAGCTTTCCACTTGTCCCAACTGTGGGATACAGCCTGTGGGGCGTAGCCAAAGGTGATTATACTTTTTCGGGCACACCCAATACCGGCAATCAAAGCCTCGATTTTACCGCCGAAAAAGACTATGGCTGGAACCTGGCCGGTAATCCATATCCCTCTGCCTTAGACTGGGAATTGGTAATTGCTGGTCAAACCGGACTTAATAATGCCGTATATTGCTACGATGGTGATGCAGGTAATTATGTTTCGTACATCGATGGTGTTGGCGATTGCCGCTACATACCCGCTATGCAGGGGTTTTTTGTAAGCGCCACAACAGCGGGAAAGCTATACCTCAACAATACGCACAGGGTGCATAATGCAGCCGCTTTTTACAAAAACAAAGACCAGCTTAGCAACTACCTCAGTTTATCCGTTAACGGAAACGACCTGTCGGATAAGTTCCACCTCCGGATAAACGGCAGTGCCTCCGAGAATTTCGATGGGCAATACGATGCATTCAAACTTATGTCGGATAGAGCTGATGCCCCACAGGTGTATTCGTTTGCCGGCAGCGAATTGCTCACCATCGACCAGCGCCCCGATTGTGAAATTTTGCAATTGGGATTTAAATGCGAAACCGCAGGCATTTATACTTTTGTTGCCAATGAGATAAATGATATTTCAAACCTCCTTCTCGAAGATACCAAAACCAACACTTTCCACAAACTACAAAACGGGGCTTATGAATTTGTGTGGGATGTAAGCGATGATGAAACACGTTTTAAACTACATTTCAAAGCAGTTGGAATTGAAGAATCAGCCATCAGCGAAATCAACATATTGATTTATGCTGCCGATGGGCAAATCATCATCAAAAACGAAACCGGTGTCGTAGAGACGCACGGCCGTGCGTCTGTACTCACCGTTATGGATATGATAGGAAGGACCGTTTTACAGCAAACCATCAACGCAAGCGAATTAACAGCCATTCCTGTGAATTTGAAAACGGGGGTTTATATCGTTTCAGTAAAATCAGGTAATGAAATTAAAACCGAAAAAATATTTATAAAATAAAAATAGGAATGTAAAGACGCACGGCTGTGCGTCTCAACGTTCCAAAATGGCCGTGCATCTCAACGTCCCGAAAAACAAAAAACTAACAAAACAACAAAATATCATGAAAAAAATAATCAAACTTACAGCAGCACTCATCACGATTAAACTATTAACAATTAACTTGTCTTTCGCCCAAACCCCGCCACCACCAAATGGCGGAAACGGCAACCCCGTTGAAAATGGCAACAATCCTGTTGGCGGTGGCGCACCCATTGGCAGTGGACTGCTAATCTTGGTAGCACTGGGCGCAGGATATGGTGTGAAGAAAGTGTATGATTTTCGCAAAAGGACACCATAGCCATAAGAAGCAGAAAATCGTTGGTTGAAAAATATGTTAAATATTTTAATTGGTTATTTTTATAATTTTTAATATCAAATAAATTTGTATATTTGGTGTCATCAATAAACAAAAATAAAATTAACCAATATCTGTGTTATGAAAAACGCGCTTTACACTTTATTATTTATTTTTATTAGCATTTCTATCTTTGCCGCCGATCAGGTGGTAACAAACAACCTCGATGACGGATCGGGCGGAACACTGCGGGAAGCCATTGCCGCTGTTGGCACCGGCGAAACCATTACTTTCAATCTAAATGCGGGCTACGAAACCATCATTATCAGTTCAGAATTATCCATCACCAAAAGCATGACCATTGATGGTTCTAATACGGTGGGCAGCGGTGTGGAAATTACCGTGCAGGTACCCACTCCAGAAATATCTAGTTGGCGGGTGTTTAATATTAATGCCTCTAATAAAACCATTAATATCAACAATATTACTATTAAAGGTGGAGATATTTCAGGAAATGGAGCTGACTTATCCGGATATGGCGGCGGAATACTACTTGATGATGGCACTCTGAATCTGAACTATGTGACGGTTTCCGACTCAAAAGCATACAATGCAGGCGGAATTGATATGTATAATATCACTTGCAATTTAACCCTCGATGGATGCACAGTCACCCGTAATACCGCTACCAATATTGGTGGTGGCATATTTAACAATTTTGGTACCGCTACAATACTTAATTCCACAATTTGCAACAACACAGGCGAATTATACTCAGGGGGTATTGGTACCGGAACGAGTATCCTTTACTTGATTAATACTACCATCAGTGGTAATGACGGGGGAACCAATGGCCCGGGTGGTTTTTATACTTCCGACAAAACTTATATGCTCAATACCATTGTTATCAACAACACCAAAGATGCCGGTGAGGCAAATGACATCTGGAACGGTGGCACCACCTATGCCTATTATTCATGGTATAATGCCGTTACTGGCAGCATTACATCCCAGATTTCAGCTCCCAATATCACAACCGCATACAGCGCAGGTGACCTGGGTGCTTTGCAGGATAACGGCGGCTCCACCCAGACGATGGCATTGAGCCTGACTGCACCTGCATTTGAAAGTGGTGCCTTAGCTTTTTACAACACAACGGATGGATATTACTTTTACGATAATCAAACCACACCAGTAGATCATAAGTTATCGGATTGGGGTACAAACCCTGGCAGTCCCCAGGAATCAGATAAAATCACCATCGACCAACGGGGCATTTCCCGGCACAACCCACCTGCTGTGGGAGCCTATCAAAATCTCGTCCCAACTATTGTTACCATCAATTTGGATGATGGTGGAGTAGGAACCCTCAGGTATATAGTTGCGAACTGTGATGAAGGGGCTGAAATAACATTTGATCTTGAAAGTGACAACGAAGTGATTTCGATTTCATCTGAATTAACAATTAATAGAAACCTTACTATTAACGGGGCTAATTTAGAAGGCAGCGGCGTGGAAGTTACAGTACAAGTCACTGATCCCGGAACTTCAATCTGGAGGGTTTTTAACATCAATGCTTCCGAGAAAACCGTGGCCATAAGCAATATGATCATCAAAGGTGGCGATGTTACCGAAAATTCAGATCCAAGTTACTACTATGGCGGCAGCATTTTATTATTTGAAGGCACCTTAAACCTTGATAATGTAATTATCACTGGATCGAAAGCCTATGGCGGAGGGGGTATTTTTATAAACGAAAATACAATTTGCTCCATCGAGGGATGTACAATCAGCCATTGTACTGCAACAAATGCATTTGATTCGGGTGGTGGAGGGATCATTTGTGCTGGAACCATAAGCTCTATCAACAATACCACCATCAATTTTAATTCCACCGATGGTTGGGGCGGAGGAATTTATAAAGATGGCGGCACATTGACATCACTAACAAATTCATGCATCGATAACAATACTGGGCATATGGGTGGAGGTGTCGTTTTTGAAGCTGCCACAATAGGGTCAATTATAAATTGCACAGTGAGCAACAATATTGCATCAAGTTCTATTGGTGGGATTCATATTAATGGAAGTTCAATCAATAATATGAACTTTTGTACTATAAGTAATAATTCATCAGCAGAGGGTACTGACCCTGAACATGATATTGGCATGGTTGTATTTAATAGCACCGTGACAATCCAAAATAGCATACTTGCCAACAACAATAATTTTGATTACTATTTTATTATTGCTGAGAGCACTGGTAGCCTCACCGACAATGGAAATAATATTGTAGGAAAATCTAATGTTGCCACCAATGCTACCGGAGGGTTTAACAACGCTACAAGCATATTGTACAATACAAAACACGGTGATCCAAGTACTACCGAAACAAGCTGGAGCCAGGGTGGTGTTGCTCTGACAAATCAAAACCTGAACCTTTCATCCACCCTTGCCGATAATGGAGGCCCTACGCAAACGCATGCTATAGAAAGTGGCAGCTTTGCCATTGTGGCTGGTAGCTGGGATGCTTCTGTAAGTGCTGACCAACGTGGATTTACACGAAGTAACCCACCCACAATCGGTGCTTACGAATACCTTACCAATACCTGGACGGGAGCTGTTTCAAGCACATGGGGCGACAATGCTAACTGGAGCAGGAATACAGTACCTGTAGTTGGTATTAATGTTGAAATCCCGGATGTCAGCAAAGGGTTTGCCCCGGTAATTGGCAGTACCGAAAGTGCTGTCTGTTTGGATCTTAATATCGAGAGTGAGGCTTCGCTAACGATCGAATCCAACGAAAGCGGCATCGGCTCCCTCATCACAAATGGCACCATCACCAACAAGGGAACGGTGAATATACAAAGCTATGTAAGTGATGAGACCTGGCATCTCGTTGCTGTTCCTTCAACAGGCATTACTGCAAATAACTTTCTCGGCGATTATTTGCAAAACTGGGATGAAACCAACCATGCGTGGACGGATATCGCAGAACCTGAAACTGAATTGTATCCCAAACAAGGTTACGGACTTTGGGCTACTGCCGGTAAATCAACCACCTATACTTTTACGGGCACACCGCTTACGGGAAATCAGACCCAGGGAATAACATTTACTGAATATTCAGCAGAGCCTGGTGCCTTTGAAGGAGCAAACCTCCTTGGCAATCCTTATCCCTCCTACATCGACTGGGATGAGGTAAGCGGCTATGGCGCAAAATATACCTGGAACAGCGCAAACGGAAGTTACGATGCCTATACTGCCGTTGGCGGATATGGAACCGGATCGCAATACCTCAAACCGATGGAAGGATTTTTTATTGTTACCGAAAGTACCGGAAACTTTGAATTGAACAACAGCCAGCGCACCAACGACAATTCCAAAAAATCGGCAAAAGGTTTTGAAAAAGGTCTTGTGCTTGCCGCCAACAGCGGGGAATATGAAAACACACTCTACCTTGTGTTTGATGAAACAGCCTCCGAAAATTTTGAACTCGCCAAAGATGCCTGGAAATTTATGTCGGGCACACACGGCCTGGCCGAGATTTATTCGATAAACGATGATCAAAACTTCGCCGTGGATGTGTGCCCTGAAACGAAAACTATCCAGCTCGGCTTTTCCAACGACCTTGCCGGAGTTTACAGTATCGCCATCAAAGAAATCGCCGACATCCCGGAAGCTTTCCTTGAAGACACAAAAACTAACACCTTTTTCGACCTTACCAAAGGAGCTTACGAGTTTGCCTGGGATTCGGAAACAGATTTGGAAAGCCGTTTTAAACTGCATTTAAATGCTGTTGGAATTGAAGAATCCGCCATCAGCGAAAGCAATATATTGATTTATGCCGCCGATGGGCAAATTTTTATTAAAAATGTAAACGGTGTACAGACGCACGGCCGTGCGTCTGTAACCGTTACCGACATGATGGGCAGGACCGTTTTACAACAAACCATCAGCGCAAGCGAGTTAACCGCCATTCCGGTGAATTTAAAAACGGGGGTTTATATCGTTTCAGTAAAATCAGGTAATGAAATTAAAACCGAAAAAATATTTATAAAATAAAAATAGGGATGTAAAGACGCACGGCCGTGCGTCTCAACATTCCAAAATGGCCGTGCGTCTCAACGTCCCGAAAAACAAAAAACTAACAAAACAACAACTATCATGAAAAAAATAATCAAACTATCAGTAGCACTCATCGGCATTACCTTATTAACTATTAACCTCTCTTTCGCCCAAACCCCGCCACCACCAAACAATAACAATGGAGCACCTTCTGGAGGAAACACTCCTGTTGGCGGTGGTGCACCCATTGGCGGCGGCCTGCTAATTTTGACGGCACTGGGCTTAGGTTATGGAGGTGCAAAGGCTTTTCAGATAAAACAAACCAAAAATAAGGACTTACTAAGCTAACATGATTAATTCATAAAATCACAACAGGGAGTAAAGTCAAACCCTGACTTTTTCCCATTAACCGAGCTTCTAAATAGTTTGCCACGAATACACGAATGTAATCTTCATTCGTACATTCGTGGCTTTTTTGTTCAGGTCATATCATTTCTTTATTTATATTTGGGCAGCGATAATTTGCCACTTTTTTAATTTTAACCTACAAAAAATGCTCAAATGAAAAAACTTACCCTATTAGTCATTGCCTTTTTTACAATGACATTCACCTATGCCCAAACCCAGGAGATCCAAAGACAAGATGCGCTGACTGTTGCTCAATCTTTTTTAGAAACCCGAACTTTCACTGCTGAAATCTCATCGGTCGAAAAGTTTACTGATGATAAAAATTGTCTGGCATGGCTTATTAATCTTAGTCCGCAAGGATTTATTTTAGTGTCGCCCACCAAAAACCTCAGGCCTATCACTGCCTATTCTTTCGAAAGCAATTGGCTTACCGGGGGAGAGGAAGAACAGATTTTTATAAGTTTGATGAAAGCTGACTTGGAATGCAAACTCAATTTCCCAGATCAATCCCTTACTTACCAACAAAAATGCAATGCCGAATGGGAAATGTATCAGAATACAACTTTTAAAGATTACCGCCTTGAACAATGGCCTCCCGAAGGGACCACGCCCACCGGTGGCTGGCTGCTCACGAATTGGACACAAGGATCGCCCTACAACAGTATGTGCCCGATAGACCCAAATACACATCAACGTTGCCTGGCGGGGTGTCCGGCTACAGCCATGTCGCAGGTAGTAAATTGCATAATCGAAATTAACAATACCCGCTTTGATGAAGGTGATGACTATTACCATAGCTACGGCGCAGGCAACCAGTATTGGATAGATGATGACTGGGAGGAACACGGATTTCCTTGTTTTGATTCACTCAACGCTTACCTTAATCTTGTCGAGGAAAATTACCTGGGCAATAAACCACTTTCGAATGATGAAATTGCTGCACTGACCTTTGCCTGTGGAACTGCCCTGAAACAGGTTTATACCTCATCCATCTCTGGTACTTTTGGTATCGAACAGGCAAGGGATGCTTTCCAGCGATTTGGTTTTACCGAATCCAGGTTGGTCTATTCATCCGACACCTTGCTCAATCGTGACCTTGCCCAAAACATCAAAGAAGGCAATCCTGCCCAACTCGGCCTGATAGACCCACCACACACCGTGGGACACAATGTGGTTGTGGATGGCTACAATAGCGATGAATTTTATCATTTCAATTTTGGATGGGGAGGCAACTCCAACGGCTGGTACACCATGCCGCCAACTACAGCCCCATACAACCTGACGGTGATTGAAGGGATAATTCTGGACATTCGGGGCAACAATCCACATGTTTCGATAAATGAAATAAGCATTGCGGAAAGAAGGATCAGCATTTATATTAGCGAGGGCAATTTATTAACGCTTGTAAATAATTCAGATAAAGCAATAAATCCAGTAATAAATCTGTACGACGGACTTGGAAGGCTTTTAACCCATACATCCGCCAGCCTCCCTGTAAAAGGCAACAAAGTTCAAATTTCTTTGCCTTCAACATACTATGGATTACTTGTTGCACAGGCCGTTTACAACGCTAATTTATCGGATACCTTTAAGTTTATAAAAACCAGGTAAGGAACTCGATTTTACTTTCCGTAAACAATTTTCGTTTTCATTCGTTTCTATGGAAATGAAATTCTCCGAACTACAGAAAATAATTTCCATATTTACCCTGGCAACGCTGCTAATCACAACAGTTTCGCTATCGGCCCAAACTCCACATCCTATCTTGCGGTATTTCACAGGTGCAGTAATTAACGACCAGGTAAGGTTGAGTTGGGTGGTTTATGGGGGCAGCACCTGTAATGGGATCATCATTGAACGTTCAATTGACGGGGCAGCTTTCGAAGTCATTGGCGATATCGCCGGAATCTGTGGCTCACCGGACACGGACATCCCATACGTTTTTTTGGATGAAACCCCGGTTCCAAACCAGGTGAATTATTACAGGCTCGAAATGGGCACCCAGGGTTATTCTACCCCGATTGCCATAAATTTTGTCCCCCTCAACAACGAGGGATACAACCTAAGGTTGAGCAGTGGTGGTGGATCAGTAAATATTTTCTTTTCGAACGGGAACAGGGAAGTGGCAAATGTTGGCCTGTTTGATGCAGTGGGCCGGAGCGTTTATCAATCCTCTACACAGGAATCATTTACAAGCATTCCACTCAATTCTTCACCGGCTGGCATCTACATTTTCCGCATCCTGGTTGATGGAAGCCAGGTTTCAGGTAAGTTTTTTTCACCGAGGTAAGTTGACAGATCGCAGTCGGCAGTCTTCAGTACAGTGAGGAAAACCAGTATCCAACTTCGTGCAAGCAGGACCAGAATTTACCCGCCATCCAACCTTTTCTTTCCGTTGATAACCGTTCGAAGTTTGATGGTATTTTTATAACTGCTTATCTGCTTCGCTCATGTATTTTTTGATATAATTCTGTAATTCAGAGCCTTACAATACGTTGCTGTAAAAACAGATCAAACCGTTGAACCATCTGTGTTTCCGGCGAAAAATCATGATCT
>Ga0208900_1000279_pt1 | contig 32980 bp, 41 predicted proteins | sample AntAceMetag02UKK_FD_184763 | JGI IMG/M metagenome (GOLD analysis project Ga0208900, IMG submission 184763) | Saline lake microbial communities from Ace Lake, Antarctica - Antarctic Ace Lake Metagenome 02UKK (SPAdes) (version 2) | ecosystem: Environmental > Aquatic > Non-marine Saline and... | reverse complement strand
GGTGGTGCAGGATGCATTTGAAATCACAGTGTGGGCACTGCTGAGGGTCTCTTCATTGACCCCGTAAACAATGGTGGCATCCACATCCTCCTCGGCGGGATGGGAAAAAATAACCCTTTTGGCTCCACTTTTCAGATGATGCTCCGCTATTTCTCTTTCCGAAAAGGCCCCGCTGCATTCCATGACCACATCCACACCAAGCTCTGCCCAGGGAAGACAATCCATCTGTCTTTCATGGGTCAGTTTAATGTAATTGTTGTTCACAAAAAAATCATTCCCGCACAGTTCTACATCCCCTGAAAACCGTCCATGGGTGGTGTCGTATTTTGTCAGATGGGCAATGGTTTTTGCCTCTGCCAGTTCATTGATGGCCACCACCTCAAGGTTTCTGTAATGGTGGGATTCATATAATGCCCGGAGCACTGATCTGCCAATTCGTCCATATCCGTTAATTGCAATTTTATACGCCATAGCTACCGTCCTGAAACATCTATGATAAGACAAGAGTATCTTTCTTTATATATCACTATTTTCACCCCTGCATTCATCATGTCATCGGTTTGGATCTTCATACACCAGGGCCTTAACAACCCGAAACTTCAAAGCTTTGTTTGGCATCCTTACATATGGCCCCAAAAGTAGTTTACAGTCTTTTGGAACAAACGCCTGCAAATATGGAGTGATCAAAAAAAGTGTAAATTATTTTTGAAGGATGCCCTTTGTTTTTACCCGGATGATCCAGAAATCCACAAAAAAGCTGTAAGGTAAACTGAACATAGACTTTTGTCCATGACAATTCCATGGCAGCAGTGCTACTTTGGGTTTAAAATTTGGGAAAGGGTTAAAATATACCCCGCCCCATATCCGAAGAAACCACCACCTGCTCGGCACCCAAGAATTCTTTTAAGGTACTCTTGGCCTTTTCCATGTCAATGTGCTCCCCGCAGCTAAAGATATCCACAGCCGCATATTGATGCTCTGGCCAGACATGCACCGTGAAATGAGATTCTGCAATGATCACCACACCACTTATCCCCTGGGGCTTAAAGGCATGAAAAGAGGAACTGATAACAGTGGCACCACTATTTCTGGCGGCCCTAACAAAAGTCTTTTCCAGGGCATCACAATCACGAAGGGCCTCCCTGCGGCAATTATAATAGTCAATGGTTAGCTGTCTGCCCAGCGTAAGCCCCTTGGCAGGCACCTTTTCTTCCAGTTTTATTTGGTTGTCAGACATTTAAATTTACTCTCCCTCTATAACGTCTATAGCCCAACCGTGGGCGTAATCACAATATTTACAGGGCGAATTTCCATTTTTACGGCATCATTTGCGGAGATTATAGCGCCTTTTAAGATTTTTTTTATTTTTTTTTTGAACAAATTCTTTTTTATGGTGTCAATGACTTACAGAAGAACAAAAAAATGGTGTTTTTGTTCAGAACCATTTATTATGTAAGGAGACAAATCATGAAAAAAACATTGACCATATTCCTCATCGCAGCACTGTTGATACCCTTTACTTTTTCTCCAGCATCGGCAGGCCCCAGGAATAAACATCTGCTTGAAACCGTTATTATCGGCACAGGGGTGGCCATTCTGGGCACGGCATTGATCCATGAAATTCAACACAACAATAGAAAAAATTACTATGCCCATAATACCTATCATTCACAAAAATATCCAAAACATCCTGGATGGCAAAAACCCCAGCCCATTCATCCCCCAAAATATCACGTTTTAAACAGGCACAAGGGCAGAGGAGGCTGGGTCATTGAAAAAATATGGGTTGCTCCCATTTATGAAAACAGATGGGTGCCCGGACATCACAGAAAACATGGTCGGTGGGTTAAAGGACGGTATAGACACGTAATAGTCCAGAAAGGATACTGGGAAAAAAGACGGGTGTGGATCAGGAGTGCTCGATAACTCTCACCAAATGTAAGTACCCGAGTATATATTCCTCAAAATAAAATCCATAAATATCAACGACATATCTCTGTGGAATACCGAAAAACATATGCATGGGTACTTAGTCTGACATCTTTTCCACGGGCACGCACCCGGGAAACCACCATGACCATTTTTCCTGTCGGGGTGTGCCACAGAGGCCACCCCAGCTAAGGTGATAAACATAAATCGTCTGGAAGAAAAAGAATTGATCACAAGGCTTCAGCAGGGACAGGAAGCAGCCTTTCAAATACTGGTACGACAATACCAGTCAAGGCTCATGGGCATTGCCTGGGGCGTCACTCTGGATCACGAAGAAAGCCTTGAAATTGTTCAGGATGCTTTCTTAAGCGTGCACCGCAATATCAATGAGTTCCGTGGAGATGCCGGTTTAATGACCTGGATGAGAAAAATCACCATTAACCTGTGCCTCAACTGGAAACGGCGATGGAAACGACGGTTCAGATGGCACCATGTCCCCCTGGAATCAGAGGAAAACATATTGCCCCGGGGTGGAGAGATACCTCTCCACTCCCCGGAATCACACTATCTGAACCGGGAAATGGAGCAGAACATTATGGAACATGTGGCCAGGCTTCCAGAAAAAATACGAACCGTCTTTATTTTAAAAACAGTGGAAGAGATGTCCTATGAAGCCATTGCCCAATTGTTAAATATAAAACCCGGCACCGTAAGTTCCAGGCTTTACCATGCCCGGAAAAGCCTTACCAGTGCTCTGGAAAGGGAGGCGTCATGAAAAAATGCAATAAGTGGACCCCAGAAATGCTCAGCCAATTTGTGGACAATGCCCTTCCCCCGGAAACCCGGACATCCCTGGAACTGCACCTCTCCACCTGCCCTGCCTGTCAGAACACCGTCAAGAGTTATCAAAACATTGACAACAGAGTTATACAAAATATCCAACGACACAGCCATCTGGTGAATAATACAGCACTGGTGCAGGAGTTAGTGGTAAAACTTAAAAAAGAAAAGGCAACAGAGGCTTCTGATTTTTCTTTTTTTCAGGGCATGATTGAGTTTATAAAAGGAAAGAAAATTTACTTGCAGATGGCCTCTTTTGCTGCAATACTCTTAATTAGCATGGCATTTTTACAGGATCAGAAGGTCGTGCTCCATAGCCCCAGCGCCATTGTCAATTCCATAGATGGGGACATCGCATCGGTTATGATTCTGGAGACCCGGGAACAACATCACACCATCATCTGGTACAAAGAGTCTTAATCTCTCAGGCAGGAATTTATGAAAATAAGATTTAAACACATTTCAACCATGATCATCATACTGGTATATATTGCGATATCCGCACAGGCCTTTGCCGGAAACCGCGTTACAGGCAATGTTCGCATCATCCACGCCTCATCGGGTCCGGTTCACATGGATCGGGCACTAAAGGATCTTGGTCGTGAACTTCAATCGGTGTTTAAATACACCTCATACCGCCTTGTGAGCAGAAAGCCTTTGAACTTGGCACACCATGAAGTGGGCCGCATCATTCTTCCGGGGAACAGAACTCTGGAGATCTCCCCCATGGGGTTTAAAAAAGGACGGATAAAATTTAAAATCAATATTTTAAAACGCAACCAATCTGTATTTACCACTGAAATTTTACTGAGAAACGGCAGCAGCATCACCATTGGGGGGCCAGATTATAAAAAAGGTTATCTTTTGTTTAATATTTCTGCCACAGCAAGGTAATCTGTCTTAACCTTTATCATGGGGTCAGGCTTGGCTTATGGGTGTTATTAATCCAGACATCCAGAATATGTCAATATTGGGGTTGGTAATGTACTCAAGAGTCCTAAGTTCTTCATAAATCATTGGAATTATTAAGACCTATCAAATCAAGTTTTAAGGAACGGGCTCTATAAATTCAGGGGGTTAGCAAATTTACGCACACAACATGCAGAGAACTTAAGACTGACGAGTAATGTAAATGTTTGGCCAGTGCCCCATATTCGTCTATTGGGGACTGCGTAGCATACTAATGTTAGGTGAGCTGGCCAAAATAGGCGAATATGGGGTGCTGGCCAAATATTTACCCCAGAAGCTCCAGGATCACATACCACACAAGGGGCAAAAAAACCGCCGGGATCATGCTACCAATACGAATCTTTGCATCGGCAACAAAATTAAATCCAATGGCCATGATCAATACCCCGCCAACAGCAGACATCTGGGCTACCACATCTGGCATGAGATAGGGTTTGATAAAGACGGCAGCCAGGGTAATACTGCCCTGGTAAATTAACACGGGAAAAGCGGAAAACAGTACTCCCAGCCCCATGGAAGAGCCCAGTATAATAGAAAAAATACCATCCAGTGCTGATTTTGCAAACAATGTCTGATGATCCCCGGCAAGCCCGCTCTCCAGGGCTCCCACAATCCCCATGGATCCCACACAAAAAAGAAGAGTTGCCGTAACAAACCCTTTGTAAAAGCCCTCATCATCCCCGGCAAATCGTTTTTCAAGAAGCTTGCCCAATATTACAAGGCGATCTTCAATCTTGAGCATTTCACCCAAAAGACTTCCCAGGGCCAGGCTGAGAATAATGACAAGCAGGGCATCGGATTTCATGGCCCCCCGGATACCGATGACCAAAACGGCCAGGCTGATGGCATGCACCACGGTTTTATTATATTTTTCCGGAATCCCCCCCCGGCATAAAAGCCCCACAAGGGCACCGGCAATAATGGCCACAGCATTTACAATATTCCCTAACATCCTCGGTATTCCTTATAATTAACTTCATATCGGGAGGCTTTATAGGAAAATTTACGCACCGTGGTTCCCAACAGTTCCGATGCTTTTTTAATATTTCCCCGGGTGTTTTTCAACGCATCAATGATCATCTCTTTTTCCAGATTAAAAACAGCCGCTTCCAGGGTCATGGGGGCTAGTGTGCTGGACTCTTGTCCCGTTTGTAGGCTTGGCGGAAGATGATAGCTGTGAATGGCCCCTTCGTTGCACAAAAGAACAGCTCGTTCAATGCAGTTTTCCAGCTCCCGGACATTGCCGGGCCAATGGTATTGCATCATCATATCAATGGCCGGGGTGGAGAATCGTTGAATTTTTTTAAAATGTTCCCGGGCATATTTTTCCAGGAAAAAATCGGCAAGAAGTATCACATCGGTGCGGCGCATGCGAAGGCTGGGCAGATAGATGGGAAATACATTCAACCGGAAATAAAGATCATCCCGAAAGATTTTTTCCTCCACCATCTCTTCCAAATTGCTGTTGGTGGCTGCAATGATTCTCACATCACTTTTAATGGTTTTGTAGCCCCCCACTCGCTCAAATTCCCTTTCCTGGAGTACCCGGAGCAATTTGACCTGAACCCCCGGCTGCATGGTACCGATCTCATCAAGAAAAATGGTACCCTTGTTGGCCATCTCAAATTTTCCCTTTTTCTGGGTGGCCGCCCCGGTGAAGGATCCCTTTTCGTGGCCGAATAACTCGCTTTCAATAAGGTTTTCCGGCAGGGCTGCACAGTTGATTTTCACAAAGGGATAGCTGTTTCTGAGACTGTTATAATGGATGGAATTGGCAATCAACTCCTTGCCCGTGCCACTCTCCCCCCGGATGAGCACTGTTGCATTGCTCCGGGATACCTGGGAAATCATCTGGAAGACTTCCCTCATCTTGTTGCTGTTGCCGATGATGTTGGAAAAACTGTATTTATTTTCCAGTTCTCCCTTCAGGCGCAGGTTTTCCTCTTTTAAAAATTCCTTTTCCAGGTGAAGGGCTTCCAGATTTATCACATGGCGGGCAATCATGGTGGCCACCACGGAAAGAATTTTTTCGCCCTTTTGAAGGGCATCTTCCCCCTTCAGGGGGGTGTCTGCACTCAGGGCACCCACCACCTTCTTTTCCCGCTTCACCGGTACACAGATAAAAGAATAATCCTGGGCAACGTCGACTTTTCTGGAATCGGTCCTGTCCAGAAATAAAGGTTCCTGGCTGATACTGGGAACCACCATGGCTTTTCCCGTCTGGATCACCCGGCCGGTGATGCCTTCTCCCATCTTGTATTTTACATTTTTTTTGGCCTTTTCTGGAATCCCATGGGCCACTTCGATGTGAATCTCTCTTGTCACAGGATCCAACAGCGTAATGGCACCCCGGATGAGATCCAGAGATTCTGCCAGGATACTCAACACCCGGTAAAGGGATCGTTTCATATCCGTGTGCTCGTTCAATGCCTCATGAATTTCATAGAGCAGGGAAATTTCTTCAAAGGATTTGTTTCTATTTTTAATGTCTGCCACGTTGCCGTCCTGGATTACGGTTTTTTTTGGTAATTAAACGTTAAGCGGGCCATGGACACATGGGCACCCACCACAAGGGTCATAAATCTTGATTTATATCATTTTAAATGAGATACTGTCCATGTAGAAATTAAAATTGACAATCCAGACGGGAATCCGTCCCCCCCTGAGCTAAAGACTCAGGGATTTTCTTGCCGGTTTTTATAAAATAAAGAAGAAACAAAAACAGTGTCTGACTCCGAAAAAAAATACCATAAATTGATGGATGTCTTGCTGGAAATAGCAGAGGCCGTAAACCGAACACAAAATCTCAATGAACTTTATCGGGCCATTCACACCTCCCTTGGCAAGATTCTCAATGTAGATAACTTTTTCATTGCCATACATCACCCCACCAAAGATGCCATTTCTTTTCCCTATTATATAGACCAATATGACAAAGATATCCATGAAATACAGGAGTTCAGCAAAACAGCATCCCTTACCGGCAAGGTCATCCAGACAGGCAAACCCCTTCTTTTTAAAAAAGAAGCTATCCTGGAACATGCCAAAGTCATTAACAAAAGAACAATAGGAACCTTGAGTTGCACATGGCTTGGGGCACCTCTTAAAATTGGCACCAGAGTCACGGGTGCCGTTGCCGTACAAAGTTACATGCCCGATGTCAGCTACACCCCAAAAGACCTGGACATTCTTGATCTGGTGGCCCGGCACATTGCCCTGGCCCTGGAACGAAAAGAGTTCAGCGACGCCCTCCAGGAGCAGGGACAAATCCTGGAAAAAATTCTTGAAACCTCACCGGTGGGAATTGCCCTTGTGGAAAACCGAACGTTTAAATGGGTGAACCAGGAGATGGTAAAACTTTTCGGTTATCATGGAAAAGATGAATTTAAAAACCAAAGCCTGAAAATGATTTATCCCACAGAAGAGGCTTTTCTGAAGGCCGGAAAAATCATATATGAGAACTTTCCCAACACAAACAAGATGGAAGTGGATCTGTTGCTCATGCGCAAAGATGGATCCACCTTCCCCGGACACATCAAGCTAAGTAGTGCCGATCCCCAGCATCCCATGGCCTGCCTCATTTCCACAGTTTCCGACATTACGGAACAAAACCGGGCAGAGCAGGAACAGGGAGAAAAAGAAAGACTCCAGGGAGTCCTGGAGATGGCCGGGGCCGTGTGCCATGAACTCAACCAGCCATTACAAAGCCTGCTGGGCCATTCAGAACTCATCACCATGGAACAGGATCCCGACAGCCAGATTGCCAAAGACATGCACACCATTCAGTCTAATATTTCAAGAATCAGCCAGATTACCCGACGACTGGCGGGTATCACAAAATATAAAACCATGGAATATCCAGGGAATCTTAAAATTGTGGATATCTGGGAATCCAGTGATACCCCTTAGAAACAGCAACGATCTTGATTCTAATTTTAGCCCCTGCACAATTCAGGGGTGTCGGGGTCAGGCGTGTGTTATCGAGCCCATTCCCGAAAATGCAGCCTACCCGCGTCCCCCACTCCACATGAGCCTTGCCTTGAGCACATTAAAATAATTATCCCGGGAAAGAGAGATCATCTTTACGGGATGACTTCCCTTTTTCACCACAATTTTATCCCGTGAATCAATTGCCATGCCCTCCTGACCGTCAAAGGTAAGGACAATATCAGAGGGCTCATCCTCCAAATGCATTTCCACCTGGGCAGTATCTGGAATAATCAAAGGACGGTTGGTCAAGGTAAAGGGGCAGATGGGGGTCAGGATAATCCCCGGCACAATGGGATGAATAACAGGGCCACCGGCGGCAAGGGAGTAAGCCGTGGAACCCGTGGGTGTTGCCACAATGAGCCCGTCAGCCTTAAAGGTGGTCAGATAGCTCGAATCAATGTACACAGCACAACGGGCAAGGCGTGAAAGTGCTCCCTTGTTGAGCACCACATCATTTAACACCCCCACAGATGCAATTTCTTTTCCCTCCCGGATCACACTCACCTGGAGACGCATGCGCTCCTCTATAACGTACGTTCCCTCCAACACATGCGCCACTGCCTGAAATAGCTGGGCCTCCAGGGTTTCAGCCAGAAACCCCACCTCGCCAAATTTAATTCCCATGAGGGGAATATCCCGGCTCCCCACCAGGCGGGCTGCACTTAAAAAAGTACCATCTCCCCCCAGAACAATAATGCAGAAAGGGGCCCTTTGGGAAAATGAGATATCTGGTTCATCCGCATAAAAAACAGTGATGCCTCTTTGCATCAACCATTTTTCCAACTCCACTGCTTTTTTTCTTGCCAGTTCATCTCTTTTAACAAAAAGACCGATACTTTTACTTTCCATGGAGCCACTCTCTTTTGCCTGCATCTATATTTATATTTTTATCCGCCCTATTAATGGGTTTGTTGACTTAGGATTTTTAAAAAAACACACAATATGCATGACTTTTGATAACTTGGAGTGCGCTATATTGTATTGGCTATTCTCAGATCTGTACTAAATCAACAGGATCATTAATGCCTTACTGCATTGCGTTCAGATCTTTTTACTTGTTTCCACCATACAGATGCAAGTTTTTTTTATTCCCGACGAATAAAGGCCGGATAAATCATCGCATCTAATCCCCTGATTTGTCGCGTTTTTCCTTGACTCAACCCCATGGAGTCGGTATAAATCAAAGGTTAATTTATTTTTAAAGGCGTCCTTATTATTCAATGTGCAAATTTTTTTATGCTGATATCTTTGGGGAAGGGATCGGGCTTGGCTCACGGGCATTATTTCCGGGAATATCCGGCTTCCATTGACGGGAAAAAATATCACCCATCAGCCATGACTTGATACGGCTTTTCCAAAAGTCAGCTCCAAAAATTTAAACATCGAGTATCACCAACAAGACAAACACTTAGGAGAACCCATGAAAAAAATTGGTAAAGTACTGGCTGTATTGGCTGTATCCATCTTTGCTCTCACCGGTGCCGCATCCGCCGGAGATACCATTAAACTCGGTGTTGCCGGTGCCCACAGTGGAGATTTGGCATCCTATGGACTTCCCTCAGTAAAGGCTGCAGAGCTGGTGGTAAAAAAAATCAATGCCAATGGCGGTGTCCTTGGTAAACAGGTTGAACTTTTAGTTGAAGATGATGTGTGCAAACCCGAAGTTGCTGGCAACACAGCCACCAAACTGGTTTCCGACGGTGCCGAGGTTGTCATGGGCCACATCTGTAGTGGTGCCACCAAAGCAGCCCTTGGCATTTACAAGGATTCCGGCATTGTCACCATGTCCCCCTCTGCCACAAGCCCCGACCTTACCCTGAGCGGCAACTACCCCAATTTTTTCCGCACCATTGCCCATGATGCGGTTCAGGCTCAGCTCCAGACTAAATTTGCCATGGAGGTTCTTAAAGTCAAAAAGATTGCCGTTCTCCATGATAAGGGAGACTATGGTAAGGGACAGGCAGAACTGGCCAAACAATACTTCACGGAAGCCGGTGCTGACGTAGTTCTGTTTGAAGGCGTCACCCCCGGGGCTATGGACTATTCCGCCATTGTAAACAAAGTTAAAAGGCAAAAACCGGATCTGATTATCTGGGGCGGTTATCACCCAGAAGCCTCCAAGATTGTAACACTTATGCGCAAAAAAAAGATAAAAACCCTTTTCATGGGCGGCGACGGTGTTAAAGATGACACCTTCATCAAAGTTGCTGGTGAATACTGTGAAGGCGTTTATGCCACAGGTCCCATGGATATTTCACACAACCCCATGGCCATTGCAGCCAAAAAAGAACATCAGGATGCCTATGGTTCTGATCCCGGTGCTTTCTTTGATAATGCGTATGCCGCCACCTTGGCACTTCTCAACGCCATTGAAAAGGCCGGTTCCACAGAGTATGATGCCGTCGTAAAAGCCCTTCAAACCGAATATGTGGATACCCCTCTGGGAAAAATCAAATTTAATGCCAACGGAGATGCCACAGGTATTGGCTTTTCGGTATATCGTGTGGAAAATGGCGCATTTGTGGAACAAAAATAAGGCGACTCCCCTCTTTGAATCCTTGAATCACTGATTTAGAAGGGGTGTCTAAAAGCCCAAATTGACTACCTTGAGCCAAATGTGGCTACATTACTGATGTGCCGATTCACCCCCATCAAATCAGAGATTTCGTGGGGGACTTCTCGGTTAAAAGTTGAATCATCCAGGGGGACGGATTATTTATTGTCTGTCCCCCTCTTCTCTTGTCCACTGTCCCAGGCATTCCGGGACAGGGCAGGCAGAAAAGCAGGATTTATATGGACTTTGAATATTTTGGACAACTTTTTTTAGGCGGGCTGACCCGGGGAAGTATATACGCCCTCATTGCCCTTGGTTATACCATGGTGTATGGCATCATTGGGCTGATCAACTTTGCCCACGGTGAAATTTACATGATCGGGGCCTTTACAGGCCTGATCATCGCAAGCGTTTTAACCATGGCAGGTTTCCCCACCCTGGCCGTGGTGATCCTGGCTGGCATGGCAGCCATCGTTTACTCTTGCGCCTACGGGTTTACCATGGAAAGAATTGCTTACAAGCCATTAAGAAACGCCCCCAGGCTTTCCGCACTGATTTCAGCCATTGGGATGTCTCTGTTTTTACAAAATTATGTCCTCCTGGCCCAAACATCTGACTTTCTTCCCTTTCCCAGCCTGATCCCCGATTTTGATTTCTGGGAACCCTATGCCCATATTCTCACCTCCCCGGAACTGGTTATTATCATCACCACGGTGATTGTAATGATACTGCTCACCATTTTGATTAAATTCACCAAGATCGGTAAAGCCATGCGGGCCACATCCCAGGATCAGATGATGGCGGCCTTACTTGGCATCAACGTGGACAGAGTCATCTCCGTCACCTTTATCGTGGGATCTGCCACCGCCGCCATCGGGGGAATTCTCATTGCCTCCCACATTGGCCAGATCAATTTTTACATGGGATTCATCGCTGGTATAAAAGCATTTGTTGCCGCAGTACTGGGGGGAATCGGGAGCATTCCAGGTGCCGTGTTAGGAGCCCTGGTATTAGGTTGGACGGAAAGTTTTTTCACAGGGTATATCTCCAGCGACTATGAAGATGTATTTGCCTTTTTGTTTCTTGTGGTGATTCTAATTTTCAGGCCCTCGGGAATTCTCGGCAGGTCGGAAACCAAAAAGGTATAACAACATACGGATTGAGACTATGACAGCAAAAGATGAATTTAAAAAATCGTTTCTGGCCTCCATATGGTTCATGTTTCTCACCTTTCCCATCATGGTGATCCGGGTAAACACCGTCACAGACACCGTGGAGTGGCGATGGCATAACATGGCCCTGGTGGGCATGGGGGCATTTTTGCTCTCCATGCTCTGGCGATACATGCTCAAACGCCAGACCGACGGTACCAAAAAAGAGAAAACAGAAGGCCCTGGCAGGATCCAGCAACTGTTGCAAAAAAAGGAATTCTTCCTCCCCGGTATTATTCTTCTCGGGTGTTTTACCCTGCTTTTCCCCCATCTGTTTTCCATGTACCAGACCAATATCATGATATCTGCCCTGATTTATGTGATGTTAGGTCTGGGACTGAACATTGTCATCGGCCTTGCCGGGCTCCTGGATCTTGGGTATGTGGCTTTCTTTGCCGTGGGTGCCTACTCCTATGCCCTTTTAAATCTTCATTACGGTCTGGTGTTCTGGATTGCCTTACCCCTGGGGGGTCTCCTGGCAGCCCTTTTTGGCATTTTGTTAGGCTATCCGGTATTGCGGCTCCGGGGGGATTACTTGGCCATTGTGACATTGGGCTTTGGTGAAATCATCCGCCTGGTACTGGAAAACTGGAACGATTTTTCCTTTGGTCCCAGCGGCATTGCCAATATACCCAAACCCGGGCTCCCGGGCATGGATCTTTCTCTGGAAGGATCTACTATATTTATTTTTTACATCATTGTAGCCCTGGTTATCTTCACTATTTTTGTCATCAACCGACTGGAAAATTCAAGAATCGGAAGGGCCTGGATTGCCCTGAAAGATGATGAAATCGCCTGCCAGGCCATGGGCATTAACAAGGCCAAGACCAAGCTTCGGGCCTTTGCATTGGGGGCCATGTGGGCGGGCATGGGGGGGGTTGTATTTGCAGCCAAGACCACCTTTATCAACCCGGCAAGTTTTACCATCTGGGAATCGGTGATAATTCTTTGCACCGTTGTCTTAGGCGGTATGGGTTCCATTGCCGGTGTTATGTCCGGTGCCCTTCTTCTTATCCTTCTGCCCGAATATCTGAGGGATTTTGGACAATTCCGAATGATCACCTTTGGTACAGTGCTGGTCTTGATGATGGTATTCCGTCCCGGCGGCATCATTGAAAATGTGAGAAAAACCTATAAGTTTGAAAAAAACTAACCTTATCCCCCAACTGAATTTATATGAAACCAATTCTTGAAGTAAAAAATATGACCATGGATTTTGGCGGGCTTCGGGCCCTTGACGACCTGAATCTCTTCATCAATAAAGGTGAAATTGTGGCCCTAATAGGACCCAATGGTGCCGGGAAAACCACCTTTTTCAATTGTATCACCGGGATATATCCCCCCACATCCGGAGATGTCTTCATCAACTCTCAGGGGAAACAAGAGAGAATCAACGGACTGAAAACCAACGTCGTTACCCGAAAAGGCTTGGCCAGAACCTTTCAGAATATCCGAATTTTTACCTCCATGACGGTGCTGGAAAACGTTATGGTGGGATGCCATGCGGTGACCCAAACCGGGGTGATCGGTGCCATTTTCAGGGGAAAAGCCACCCAGGCCGAAGAAAAATTCATTGTGGAAAAAAGCTATGAAATTCTTAAAAAAATCGGTCTGGCAAAATATGTGGATGAACTGGCCATTAACCTGCCCTACGGGGCCCAGCGACTGCTTGAAATCGCCCGGGCCATGGCCACGGATCCTTTTTTGCTCTTACTGGATGAGCCCGCTGCCGGCATGAACCCCCAGGAAACCAGTGAACTGGATGAGTTGATTTTAAAAATTCGGGATGAAGAGGGCATCTCCATCCTTCTCATTGAGCATGACATGAAATTGGTCATGAGTCTTTCTGAACGGATCTATGTGGTGGATTACGGTAAAAAAATCGGAGAAGGTGTTCCCGAAGAAATCCGGAACAACCCCATGGTGATCAAAGCCTATCTGGGGGAGGAGATTGATGCTTAAACTGAGAAACATTCAAACCTTTTACGGTAACATCCAGGCCCTTAAAAATATCAATATGGACGTGGAAGAAGGGGAAATCATCACCCTCATCGGGGCAAACGGGGCCGGAAAATCCACCACACTAATGACCATCTGCGGTATAACCAGGGCACGCCAGGGCGAAATTCATTTCCAGGGCAAGCCCATCCATGACATGACCCCGGACAAAATCGTTGCCCTTGGCATCAATCAAGTGCCCGAAGGCCGCCATATATTCCCCTATCTCTCTGTCATGGAAAACCTTGATATGGGAACATTTCTTAGAAAAGACACCGAGAACATCAAAAAGGATCTGGCGTATGTCTTTGATCTTTTCCCCCGCCTTGCCGAACGACGGCACCAGGCAGGCGGTACGCTGAGTGGTGGAGAACAGCAGATGCTGGCCATTTCCCGGGCCATCATGACAAGACCAAAGCTTTTGCTGCTGGACGAGCCCTCCTTGGGACTTGCCCCCATCATCGTGAAACAGATTTTTGATATTATCAAAAAAATAAATACAGAGAACAACACCACTATTTTTCTGGTGGAACAGAATGCCAATCTGGCCCTGAAAATTGCCCACCGGGGATATGTCATGGAGACCGGTTCCATCACCATGACCGACACCGGAGAAAATTTGCTGTCCAACGAAGATGTAAAAAAGGCATATCTGGGGATCTGACACATGCGCCAAAAAATAATAGACGGAGTTAAAAACGGTGTAAAACGGGGTATTAGTGGCTATCTGTGGCTGCTGAAGATCCTGGTTCCCATCTCTTTGGGAACCGCCCTGCTGGTGTATTCCGGGTGGCTCTACTCCCTGGATTCTCTGATCCAGCCAGCCATGGGAATGCTTCATTTACCGGCATCGGCTGCCATCCCCCTGATCATCGGCCTGTTCACCGGTATTTATGGCGCCATTGGTGCCATGGCTGCCCTGCCACTGACATTGGATCAGATGACCTTGATTGCCATTTTTTTACTCATCTCCCACAACATTATCCAGGAGAGTATTGTCCAGGGACAATCGGGATTTAACCCCGTGGTTGCGGCGTGTTTCCGGATGATAATGTCCGTTTGTGTCACCTTGATTGTCGCCGTTCTCATGGATGTTGCCCCCCCCATAGCCCTTAGTGCTGCCACCACCGGGAGTGCCGCCACTGTTTCCCTTGGTACCATGCTGTCAGGGTGGGGCTGGGATATGGCAGGGCTTGGGCTTCAGATTTTTCTAATTATCATGCCCTTGATGGTGGTGATGGAGCTGATGAAAACCTTTCACCTGATCCAGCACATTGTCAAGGCCATCTCTCCAGTGCTTTCCCTAATGGGATTGAGTAAATCCACTGGGGTTCTGTGGCTAACAGCTGCCATCTTCGGGTTGACCTATGGGGCTGCGGTCATCGTGGAGGAAACCAGAGAAAACACCTTTGACAAAGATGAACTCAACCGACTTCATCTTTCTATTGGCATCAACCATGCCATGATTGAAGATTCAGCCCTGTTTCTTCCCCTGGGAATTTTACCCTTCTGGCTCTGGATACCCCGACTTGTGGCAGCCATCATGGCCATTTACCTGCTTCATATTGTGAACTTTATCAGGAAATTTCATGCTCAGCGAACTGGCCATAAAAAACTTTGCAATCATTGATGACTTAAAAATTTCCTTTTCCCGGGGGCTTTCAGTGCTCACCGGCGAAACCGGAGCCGGTAAATCCATCATTATTGAAGCGGTGAATCTGCTTTTGGGGGGACGGGCATCTGCAGATCTGGTTCGCACCGGCGAAAAGAATGCCCAATTGGAAGCCTTTTTTGAGATTTCACCGGACAGCCCCGCCGCCGCCATCATGGAAGCCCAGGGGCTTGACCCCTCCGAGGGATTGATTATCCGCAGGATCATCAATGCCAATGGACGGCACCGGATATTCATCAACTCCATCCAGAGTACCATCCAGCTACTAAAACAGGTCACCGCAAATCTTGCCTCCATCTCCAGCCAACATGCCCACCAGGGACTTTTAAGCGAAGACAACCACCTGGATATCCTGGATCACTTTGCAGGCACATGGCCCCTTCGCAATGGGGTACAGACCACCTGCAATGAACTCACCCCCCTGATCCGGGAACTGGCCCAATTAAAAGCAACCATAGAAAAAACCACCGAGGACAATCAGCTCCTGAGATTTCAAATTAATGAAATTGACCAGGCCAACATCCTGCCCAATGAAGATCTGCTGTTGGAAACCCAGAAAAAACGATTGAAAAACGGCTCAGAAATTTTCACCTGCCTTAAAACCGGCATGAATGATATCTACACCGGGGAAAATACCATCCTGGAAAAACTGGATATCATCAAAACAGGTCTGGAAAAATATGCCCTCCTGGATGTAAAAATCGGCCAGGTGGCAGAAAAACTCTCCCGAACAATGCTTGAGATGGAGGATATCACCGATGAAATGCGGCAGATCTCCACGAGGATTGACCTTGATCCCGCCACCCTGGAGGAGACCGAGGCAAGGCTTGATCTTATACAAAAACTAAAACGAAAATATGGCCAAACCCGCCTGGAAGATCTTTTTACCTTCCACAGAGCATTAAAAGAGAGCATTTCCAGTTCGGAAAACATGGCAGAAACGATAGAAGCCATGGAAAGGCAATGCCTTGAGCTGTCCAAAACATTGGGTAATATGGCCCTGGAGCTGTCAGACAAACGCAAAAAAGCCGCAAAAGATCTGGCAACGATGGCAGAAAATGAACTAAAAACCCTTGAGATGGATCAAATTCGATTCACCATTGCCGTGACCCATTCCCCTTCAGCCAAGGGAAGATCCAGTGAAGAGCTCTTTTTGAAAAATCGACAAAAAGACCTTCTTTCCGTCAATGGCATGAAGATCACCGACACCGGCATGGACAGGGTATCCTTTCTCATGGCACCCAATCCCGGGGAAAATCCCCGTCCCCTGGCACGCATTGCATCTGGGGGGGAACTTTCCCGGGTGGTTCTGGCCCTAAAGGCCATCCTTTCGGATGCGGATGATCTTGGCACCCTGGTATTTGATGAGGTGGACTCCGGCATTGGGGGCAAAACATCGGATAAAGTGGGAATAAAACTAAAAACCTTGTCAAAAAAATACCAGGTCATCTGCATCACCCATCTGGCACAGATTGCAAAGTATGGCAAGAGCCACTACAAAATTGAGAAACAGGTGGTCAATCAGCGCACTGCCACCCTGATCACCCCCCTTACAAAAAAAGAGGAACGGGTACACGAAATTGCAAGGATGATGGGGGGAACCACCATCACCCAGGCCACCCTGGATCATGCCACAGAGCTGCTGAACTTGTAATTCGGCAGCTCAAAATTCGGGATTGGTCATAACATGGGCCACTTTGAAGCGATTCTTTATTGATTTAAAAATAAAGTCCGTAATTACAGTTAATTGACAATAGCATATATTCAGTTCCCGTATAGTGGCCCATCTTATGACCAAGCCCCAAAATTCCTTTTTACAAAATAGCCTTCATTCGCCCCATGTGGCCTCGGAGCACCTTTCCGATGATCTCCACTTCGGTGGAGGAAATGGCCTCATTGACCTGGATGAGCTGGATATTATCCACCCCGGTATTTCCACACCCAAGACCCTTTCCAATGACATCCGCATCTATATTCTTCATAAAATCCTGGAGCAGGGGACCTGCGGCATGGGCAAAAAGATAACAGCCATATTCTGCGGTGTCTGAGATAACCACATTCATCTCATATAGTTTTTTACGGGCAATGGTATTGGCAATCAGGGGCACCTCATGCAGGGACTCATAGTAGGAAGATTCCGCCTTGATCCCTGCGGCTACCATGGTGTCAAAGGCCATTTCCACCCCGGCTTTCACCATGGCCACCATGAGAATGCCATTGTCAAAAAATTCCTGCTCGGAAATTTCAGCATCGGTGCACACCGATTTTTCAAAGCCGGTTTCTGCGGTTTCTGCCCGCCATTTTAGAAGATTGACATCATCGTTGGCCCAATCTGCCATCATGGTGCTGGAAAAATGGCCGGACATGATATCATCCATATGTTTATTGAACAACGGCTGGAGAATGGTCTTGAGTTCCTCTGCCAGCTCAAAGGCTTTAATTTTGGCAGGATTGGACAGCCGATCCATCATATTGGTGATACCACCATGCTTCAGGGCCTCGGTGACGGTCTCCCATCCATACTGAATCAATCTTGAGGCATAACCGGAGTCAATACCTTTTTCCATCATTTTGTCATAGCACAAAAGGGAGCCCACCTGGAGCATGCCGCAAAGGATGGTCTGCTCTCCCATGAGATCAGACTTCACCTCGGCAATGAAAGAGGACTTCAACACACCTGCCCGGTGACCGCCGGTACCCGCAGCGTAAGCTTTTGCCATGTCCCAGCCGTATCCATCCGGGTCATTTTCCCGGTGGACAGCAATGAGGGTGGGCACACCAAATCCACGCTTGTACTCTTCTCTAACCTCTGTTCCCGGGGATTTAGGTGCCACCATGATCACGGTGAGATCCTCCCGGATTTTCATACCCTCTTCCACGATATTAAACCCATGGCAATAGGCCAGACACGCCCCCTTTTTCATCAGCGGCATCACAGCAGAAACCACCGGACTATGCTGTTTGTCTGGAGTCAGATTGATCACCAGATCTGCCATGGGAATCATATCCTCATAAATTCCCACGTTAAAACCGTTTTCCGATGCATTCTTATAGGACTGTCTTTTTTCCTCAATGGCGGCGGGTCTCAGGGCATAGGAGACGTCCAGACCACTGTCTCTTAAGTTCAATCCCTGGTGAAATCCCTGGGCGCCACATCCCACAATAACGATTTTTTTGCCTTTAAGGGCTTCCACACCGTCAAATTCTGAATAATCCATGAAGCGACATTGTCCAAGTTCTTCCAACTGAAGTCTGAGGGGTAAGGTGTTAAAGTAATTTTGTCCCATAGTATTTCTCCTGATTATGATTGTTAGTATTTCCAAATTGATAAATACCATAAAATATCATTTTAATCGTTGCGTAAAGTGAATTATTTGCTATATTGTATTGCATATTTCAAAATACAAATAAAATCAGGGCATCCTTCAAAAGTCATTTACACTTTTTTAGAGCAATTCCCATTTGCAGTGACTTTTTCCCAAAAGACTTTAAAGCACTTTTAGGATCATATTAAGGATGCCAAAATCAACACCTTCGCCAAATTTGAAATTGATTTGAATTTTTACAATTTACCCACCATATATTGTTCAATTGTGGTTCTTGAGCCACTATATATTGATTGAATTTTGGAGCAAAATAAAATTGGCGAAGGTATTAAAAATAAGGTCTATTTATGGATATTCGAGAACTTAAAACTTTCAGGAACCTGGCGCAATCCCTGCATTTTGGGAAAACCAGCCGGGCCTGTAACATGACCCCCTCTGCCCTGACCCGCATGATCCAGCGCATTGAACACACCGTAGGGGATTCTCTTTTCATCCGTGATAATAGATCTGTCTCCCTCACCGCTGCCGGAAAGGCTTTCCAGCGATATGCAGAAGATGTTTGCCAACGCTGGGTTGAGTTCCAAAATGATCTCTCCACCATCGAAGGACTGGTGGGAGAACTGTCCATTTACGGGTCCGTCACTGCGGTATACGGAATTTTATCCAGCATCTTATTTGAATTTCGCAGAATGCACCCAGCGGTACAAATTAGCCTGGAAACCGGCGATGCTGCCAAGGCACTGGCTAAACTCTGGAATGAAGAGGTGGATATCTCCATTGCAGCCCTTCCAGAAAAAATGCCCGAAGACCTGGCATACATGAAAGTCACCGAAACCCCACTGGTATTCATTGCTCCGGCAAAATTTCCAGACACCGTGGTATACAGGGGCACCCGCATTGATTGGGAAAAAACCCCGCTTATCATGCCGGATCAAGGACTCAGCAGACAACAGTTGGATAGATGGTTAAACCGGGAAGAGCTCAGTGCCAACATCTATGCCCAGGTAGCAGGAAACGAAGCCATCATTGCCATGGTCAGCCTGGGATGCGGGGTGGCCGTCATTCCCCGGTTGGTACTGGAAAAAAGCCCGCTTAACAATGAAGTGGAGATATTAAAAAACACACCCAAGCTGACCCCTTTTTCCATTGGCATCTGCACCCTTAAAAAAAATGTCTCCAATCCCAAGATAAAGGCCCTGTGGGGGATTGCTGCAAATATTCCTTAAACTTGAGGCATCCTTCAAAAATACGATACACTTTCTTAGACAATACCTTCGCCAATTTTATTTTGACCCAAAGTCTAATCAACATGTGGCGAATTAAAACTTGCATCACACAACATAAGGTAGATTAATTATAAGAATTCAAACCGACTTTAAATTTGGCGAAGGTGTTGTTAGAGTATTCCAAATCTTTCCCAGATATGCAACAAGTAGAGAGGTCAAATAATGGTTACAATAAATTTTAAACTCACCAATAAAGATAAGGTAGTTCTGGAAATAAATGCCCCTGAAAAACTGAGCCAATTGCTGCCCATTGCTGCCCAAAAAGCCGGGGTGACATTGGGCGGTTTTATTGCCATTAGAAGTGGAAAAGTTATCACAAAAAAAGATTTAATTGAGACTTGCGATGAAATCAATATTTTTCCTGCCATTTCTGGAGGATAATGGGGAACTCAAATTCTCCCAATATTACCCCAGGGCAAAGGCCCACTGCCATCCCATAAAAATCACCATACTTACCACAATGGTCAACAGCAAGTTTTTAAACAATCCCCCAATGGCACAGGCAGCAATGGCGCCTATAAGATAGGGATTGGTCAAGTTAAGGTTAAGGGTTTCTCCGTCGGGCATGAGCACAGAGGGCACAATAATGGCTGTCAGAACCACCGGAGGAACATATCTCAACCCCCGCTTAAACAGTTCGGGAAATTGAAATCTTCCGGAAATGGGAAACATGATATATCGTATGCCAAAAGTCACCAGAGCCATACCGGCAACCATATAAATTTCATTCAGTTGAATACCGATACCAAACATGTTTAAACCCGCTCCTTTTTTCTGGAAAGCATTTTTTCACACACAAGTCCCACAGTGACCCCTGCAATGGCGGCCACCATCAAACCCAGTTTGTGGGGAAGTCCTCCGGCCACAATGGAAATTGTCCCAGCAGTGACCACCGATGCCCACATGGGTTTTGAAACAAGATAGGGGATAACAATGCCGATGAATGTGGCGGGCATGGCAAAATCAAGGCCCCACTGGGACATCTCTGGAAAGGTCTTTCCTGCTGTGAGGCCCACAAAGGTGCATAAATTCCAATTGGTATACATAAACAGCATGGAACCCAGGTTGTAGTAATGCTTATCTGGAAGCCCATCCTCTCTATTGTACCGGGTGACAGCCACAGCAAAGGTTTCATCGGTGAGTCCAAATGCCAGCACCATTTTCCAGAGGGTGTTTAAGTCTTTGTAAAAGGGAACCATGGTGGCACCATAGAGCATATGGCGAAGGTTCACCACAAAGGTGGTCAATACAATCATGGGCCAGGCCGTTCCCGCAAGTACCAGGCTGACACAGACAAACTGTGAAGAGCCTGCAAAAACGAACATGGACATTCCCATGGTGGCAGCAAAGGAAAGCCCCGCCGTGGCCGCCAGGGTGCCAAAAATGATGCCAAAGGGAATGGCACCTACAATTAAAGGAAAGGTATCCTTGGCCCCTGCAAAAAACTGGGATCTGGGAGAATTTTTTCTGGATGAAGTTGTATTACTCATATTCATGGTCTCAGCTTTCTCGTTTTTTCCGGAAAAATCACCCGGAGAATCCGGGTATTCAAGAAATAAAACAGCATCCTTCATATGACCCCAAAAGTCATTTACAGTTTTTTGGAAAAATCCCCTGCAAAGTAGGGAGTGATCAAAGAAAGTGTAAAGTAATTTTAAAGAATGCCAATAATAACACCTTCGCCAAATTTTAAATCGGCTTGAATTTTTATAATCTATATACCATATACCGTGTATATATAATTCCAAGTACGCTATATGTTGATTGAGGTTTAGGCCAAAATAAAGTTGGCGAAGGTATTGAATAAAACAAAGGCTTTTAATGATGGCATTTATCATAACTAACATAAAATTCAAACCATTGCTTTACCATCTCTTAATTTCAAGCTCAGCATGACAAATAGTACCGTGGGCTAATGCATCGGATATGGCCAACCCGAATCAGGATTGTTGCCCCTCCAATGTCACAGTTGTTTTCAAGTACAATATATGCTAACAACCCCATGCAGTAGTATATTTTTATTAGAAAATAAAACTTCCAAGCAACCTCAGCAGAGCCCCCCCACCCGATGGGTAATAGGAACCGGCCAATTGTGCCGTCTACGGTTCCGGCCGGGCCCATTACCCGTCGGGGGGGGGGGGGGGGGCGGCATGATATCATTTTAAATAAGTACCCGAGCATATATTCCTCAAAATAAAAACCATAAATATCAATGGCATATGGCTGAGGAATACCGAAAAACATATGTGTGGGTACTTATTCGTTATGTCTGGAAGGACATGCCCGTTTATATGAAAGAGTAGAGATGTCTAATCTTCTTTCATGCTCCGTTGTGGATAGGCCGAGGTCAGAATAAGGTCTGCCCGTGGCAGTTATTTACACTTAAGGAACTGAAAAATAATGGATACAGAAAAAATATTACAACAACGAAGTGAATCCAAATGCGAACTATGTAATGCAACCCAAAATATGACGGTTTATGAAGTGCCGCCTACGTCTAATGGAACTGCCGATGAATGCGTGCTCCTGTGCGCTAACTGCCTTGAACAAATTAAAACTCCAGAAAAAATGGATATCCATCACTGGCGGTGCCTGAATGAGAGTATGTGGAGCCAGGTCTCGGCGGTACAAGTGGTGGTATGGCGAATGCTGACACGCCTGTCCACTGAAACCGAATTCCAGAACCTGCTTGATATGCTCTACCTGGACGAAGAGACTTTGGTCTGGGCCCAGGCAACGGCTGAAGGAGAAAGCCAGGAAAAATCATTAAAATATCTTGATTGCAATAACACAGAACTCAATGCCGGGGACAGTGTAACCGTGATCAAGGATTTAAATGTAAAAGGCGGCAATTTTACAGCCAAACGGGGAACCCTGGTACGAAAAATTAATCTGGATCCAGATAACTGTGAACAGATTGAAGGCCGTGTCAATGGTCAGCAGATTGTCATTTTTACGAAATTTGTTAAAAAGGCTTAATAAGCCCAAGTAAGTACCTGAGCATATATTCCTCAAAATAAAACTCATAAATATCAATGGTATATCTCTGTGAAATACCGAAAAACATATGCATGGGTACTTACCACAATTTATTATCAATCCGTCAATAATCAAACAAGAACTATCAAAGAGGTGAATGCCCATGGATTATGAAAGTATTGTTGTTGAGATCGGAGAAGACTTTGTTGGTCAGATAACCCTTAATCGTCCCGGACAGTTGAATACGTTTACAACTTCCCTTGCCACGGAATTAAACCATGCACTGCTGGATCTTGATGCACAAAAGACGGTGCGGGTCATTCTTATCAAGGGTGAAGGAAAAGCATTTTGCGCCGGCATCGACGTGGGGGATTTTTTTGGCAAAACGGCCTCTGAATATCGAGAGTGGATTGAATGCATGGAGACCCCCCTGGTGACAATCAGTAAAATAAAGAAACCCGTCATTGCCCAGGTGCATGGCGTGGCTGCTGCCAACGGTGCTGGCCTTGTTGCAGCGGCGGATCTTGCCATTGCAAGTGATAAAACACGCCTGGGACTCACTGCCATCAATGTGGGCTTGAACTGCATCGGCCCCATTGTACCGGTGACCCGATCCATTGGTCGAAAAAGAGCCCTGGAACTATTGTTCTATGGGGATTTAATCACTGCCCAAACTGCCCTTGATATGGGATTGATAAACAAAACAGTACCTGCAGAGGATCTGGAAAAAGAGGCCCGCAACTGGGCCGCAATCCTGGCCCAAAAAAGCCCGGTGGCCCTACAGATTGCCAAAAAAGCATTTTATGCCGCAGCAGATCTTGATTATCATAAATCATTTGAGTATATGAATGAAGCCTTTGCCCGGCTGTGTACCACGGAAGATGCCGAAGAGGGCATTAAAGCCTTTCTGGAAAAACGAAGCCCTGAGTGGAAAGAAAAATAGACCATCTGCTTCCACCTCAGATGCCTTGGAGAAAGGAACAGAAGAGATGAACGTCTTTACTGGAAAACCCTGACCGTTTATGAATAGTCCCCAATATCAACCAACAGAAAAACATGATCCATAACAGGCAGCCCCTTTCACTTTCAGTAAAGAGTCCCATGTAAGAATGTGAACCTAATGACATTATCTTCAAGTATGGGGGCAGGATAAAAACAGCAAAGGCCCCCTTGAATAATTAAAATTCAAGGGGGCCTTTGTTGTTTAATGCCATGACTCTGTTTTGCAGGCTGATTTAAAAGATATTGAAATCAGACCAGCAAAAGAGATCAAATCAATTCAAATCCCCGTTCTCCATGGATGGCAGAATCAAGGCCTTCAATCTCTTCATCCAGCTCCACCCGAAGACCCGATGTCAACATTTTCGTAATAAGCACCACAACAAAGGTGGCTGCGGCTGAAAAGGCAATGGTTGCAATAACAGACAAAAACTGTGCCCATAGCTGACCGGGATTGCCATGGAAGAGCCCTGCAATATCGCCTGTAATGGCAGGGTCGGCAAAAAGCCCGGTGCCCAAAGCGCCCCAGATACCACACACCCCATGGACCCCAAAGGCGTCCAGGGAATCATCATAGCCCAATTTCTTTTTCAGCTTGGACACACTGAAGTACCCGATGACACCGGCAACCCCACCCAGAATGATGGAAGCAAAAAGTCCCACAAACCCTGCGGCTGGGGTAATGGCCACAAGTCCTGCCACCACACCCGATGCAATGCCCAGCACCGTTGGTTTCCCACTGAATTTCCACTCAACAAACATCCAGGCAATGGCGCCTGCGGCAGCAGAGGTGTTGGTCACCAAAAAAGCAGAGGCGGAAAGCCCATCTGCGGCCAGGGCACTGCCCGCATTGAAACCGAACCAGCCAAACCACAGCAGTGCCGCTCCCAGTGCAGTCAGGGCGATACTTGAAGGGAACATAACATCTTTGCCATACCCCTTTCGTTTACCCAGCATCAAAGAGAGTACAAGACCTGCCACACCGGCATTGATGTGCACCACATTGCCCCCGGCAAAATCCAGGGCACCCAATACTTTATCCATCCATCCGCCCCCCCACACCCAGTGGGCCACGGGGGTGTAAACAAAGGTGAGCCATAGCACGGAAAACACCAACCAGGCAGAAAACTTCATCCGATCCACCACGGCCCCCAGAACCAGGGCAACGGTGATGCAGGCAAAGGTCATCTGAAATACCACAAATACGAAACTTGGGATGGTCCCGGTCAGGGAATTGATGGTCATGCCTTTTAGAAAAAGAAGATCAAAATTCCCGATAAAAGCTCCCTCACCGCTGAAGGTGAGGCTGTATCCCCAGGCCACCCAGACCAGACTGCCAATGCAGTAGGCCACAAAGGTCATGGCATAGGTGTTCAACAAGTTCTTATACCGGGACATGCCACCATAAAACAGGGCAAGCCCTGCGGGAGTCATCATCATTACCAGGGCCGTGGCCACAAGAATCCAGGCCGTATCCCCTGCGTTCAATGTGGCGGCATCTCCGGCAAAGGCCGTTCCTGACAAAAATGTACCCATCAATCCTGCTGCGCTTATCACTTTAAATAACATGTTAATCCCCCTATCATCAAAAGACCTGTCAATCCGTTTGTTAGCATTGGCTTAAGCCATAATTATCCTGAAATATTTACGATTCTTTACTTAGGATAATCAAAATTCATGCCACCAGAACGTATTTAGGAATAACATATTGTTATTAAAGAGTAATTAACACAGACGAATAAAAAAAACAATAAAATGCTACCACTATAGACTACATTTATGTCATCAACACAATATTAATGACATTTTTGTAGAGCCATTACAGACAAATTGGTATGTGGATTTGGATCTAAGCACAATAAAAATTCAAAACAGTACGATCCCCCCCGGTAGCTACCCTGCCCGGAACGGGAAGGTCGGAGGAGGGTATTTTATTGGATAAAGTGAACAGACTCGTTTAAGGGGGCCCTGTCAGTGCAGGTTTTGTTCACGTCGGCATCCCCATCTTCATACCCGAAGGACATGCCAAAAAGAATTCCCTGACTCTCTGGAAGATCAAAAAATGTCCGGATCGGTCCAGGAAATTGCCCCAATGCGCCCTGTATGCAGCTTGAAATCCCTTCGTCGACCATTAACAAAGCAAGAGACTGTGCATAAATCCCCAAATCCACAGCCCCCATGAGTCCTAAATATTTTTCCATCACAAAAAATGCCACATGGGGGGCATCAAAGAAAGACCAGTTCCGAAGCATGGCAACGGCTCTGGCATCCTTGTTTTCACGCTTAATTCCCATGGAGTCATACAGAGCAAAGGCAGACCCGAACTGTCGATTGCGGTGAATGCCTTCATATTTAATTCGCCAGTCAAAATCCGGATCGGGTGTTATTTTCGTGGTAACTTCTTCTATCAGCAGACCTTTTAATTCATCCTTTTTTGACCCTGAAACAACATAGGTTTGCCAAGGTTGAACATTGCAATTTGAGGGGGCCTTCTGGGCCTGGGTAAAAATTTTTTTCAATGTCTCTTCCGGAATCGGCTTATTTAGAAAAGCCCTGATCGAAACTCGTTTTTGCATCGTCTCTGCAACTGTCATTTTCCACTCTCACGTTAGATTCTTGTTTAAGGGTCAATACCGTAAACCACCTTGGGCAACCAGGTGACAAGGCCCGGCCAAAGTTCTGATATTGATGTTGGCAGCCGCTATGTCGTGGATTTACCGGCCCAGAAATAGGGAGATCCCGAACCCATCTGCACGGCTCCCTTGGAGATCGCGTCAAAGGCATCAACGGTTAGGGCAGCAGCTACTGTTGCCATACCCACTCCTGCTTTTTTTAATAATGAACGTCTTTCCATGGGATCTCCTTTAATTAAATTGTATAGGAATTTCCATTTTATGAACTGTTAAATCAGCGGGTTGTAAAAAGTCCGCCCAAAGGGCGCTAATTTAAAACCTAAATTTCAAGTATCTGGTGAAAAGCTCAACGGGATGGATGATCACCTCTAAATCTTTTCATTGGCCCAGAGTTCCTGATCACTTGATCTGACATACGATTCAATCCGTCCAAACTCCAAAGACTTCTTCAAATTTGATCAAAGCGTTATGTTAAACAAAAACAATTCACGCAAAATTATAGAATTGTTTTCTGCTTGTCAATTTTTTATAAAAAAGTCCCGGCAAACCTGACGGGCTTTCATGCTTCGTTGTGGGGCCGACCCGGGTCAGAATGTCTCCGAAACTTCACTTAATAATTTTATCTGAATCTATGTTGTCCACCGTCTTTTTTTTATCCTTGTCTGCCACCTGGCAGGCATTTTTCATTCATGTGGAAATCCCCATTTTAGGAAGAATATATGCCTGTAGCAGCACATAAACACCAATAAATAACAGTACCCAAACCATTTCCTTCATATTTACCTCCTAATTTTGATAAACCCTAACCTGGACAAGCCAGAGCCAAAAAGGGTTTTTTATTCTATTGCCAAAATAACACAAAAATAAGGGCATCCTTCAAAAGTGCTTTACACTTTTTTAGAGCATTCCCCATTTGTAGGGGCTTTTTTCCAAAAGACTGTAAAGTACTTTTGGGTCATATGAAGGATGCCAAAATAAGATATAAGAATCTAAATTCCAAGACTTCCAAGATGCTTGATTTTAAAGGCTGTCCCACCTTAGACGGATAACCTGTTATTTCACAGCATCGCCATCTAAATACAAAGTATCAGGACACAAATCTTGACCGCCGCTCCATTGCACTGTACCGCCCGATGCCCTAACCGAATAAAAGTTTTTCAGGTCTTTTAGTTTCTTGAAAATTCCTTTGTTCAGGTATGGAGCGATATTAAAAATTTTCTCCTCTCCATTATCAAATACCAGATGCAGTGTATAGTCCTGTCTTGGAAAAACCTTTTTTACTGTTGGACTCATCATAATAATAACCTCATCATACTTTTCCAGAAGTGTAGATATGAGATCCGCCACCTTTATGGGGGGTTCAATCAATTCCCAGATATGACTCCCAATGGGATCCAGACCATAGTACTCCCCGTTTTCAATGCTCATCATGACGGTTTCTCCGTCAATTTCACTGGCAACGATGTCATCAATCTGCTTGATGACCCTGTCTTTGGATATTTCATTGGGGGCTGTCTTTTTTTTATCACGATAGTAGCACCTTTTGATTTAAAAACAAATCCTTGGTCTTGTCTACAGCAACCTGTCGTTATTCACAATAACCACATGACTCGCACCTTATCAGAGAACAAGGATCCGTCAACATCAAATTGCCCCTGATCCGGGGTCAGAAGGCTCAGAATCTGGTCGGCAATGACAATCTTCCCGACACCGGATTGCCTGACAATGGCTGTTAAGAAAAAGAAGCGACATATATTTCAAGAAAACATTACCCCATGAGCCAAGCCTGAGCCCACGACTACTCATTCTTGACAATTACAGGGTTACTATGTAAAAATAACAACTATTCTGAGGGATTTTCTCCTCAATGCTTTTTGCTTAAATTCAGGGAATGATGCAGAGTGGAAACAAAAGAACATATAAAATATTGGCTCGAAAGTGCCGCGCACGATTGGGAGACTGTTGAAAGTTTATTTTCTGCAAATAAATATGATTGGTGCTTATTCATAGGGCATTTAGTCTTAGAAAAAACGTTAAAGGCTCTATATGTTCAAGCGAATAACAACCAATTGCCACCCAAAACCCACAATCTTATAAAATTGGCACGTCGTTGTAACCTTAATCTTACTGAGGAACAAGAAATTTTTCTTGATGAAGTTAATGATTTCAATCTGGAAGTAAGATATCCTCAATACAAAAATGAGTTTCATAAAAAGTGTACCAAAAAATTTACTAAAAACTATTATCAAAAAATCAACGAGATGACGATATGGCTGAAATCCCAGATAGAGTAAAAAAAATTATCAGCCGATTTTTAAGTGCGCTGGCTGATAATGATATTAAAGTGGAACAGGCAATTTTATTTGGTAGTTACGCTCAGGGAAATTTTAATGACTGGAGCGACATTGATTTGGCGATTATCTCAACCGCATTTGCAGGTGAACGCTTCAGTGACAGGAACAAGATCAGGCGTATTAAGTTAGGTATTAGCTGTGATCTTGAGCCAATACCATATAACCCTGTGGATTTTAACACTGACAACCCGTTTGTGAAGAGAATTCTTAAAACCGGAATCAGGGTGGCTTGATCTGTGTGCGCTATCCAACCCAGCACCGCGTTTTACCCCCCAACGTAGATAAAGCAGGCTTCGTCATTCACAAACGTGTAAAGCTGAAAATGAAGCATCCAAAAATTTCAATGGTGCTTTTAAAATTTGTTTTTTTAGCGAAAAACAAGGGTAAGCATTTTGAAATAGAGGATTGTTGTGTATAAATGAGCCTGTTGATTAAGTCGTTTTTTGCAAAATGAGCATACAACATCTTGATATTGGATGATTTGATATCCAGCATGTTGTATCTATGATCCAGAGATTTGTACTAAATCAACAGGGTCATAAATAAAGGGCTTTATCACAACGCAGGCCTGACACCAACCACGAGACACTGAGAACCCCCATACTTTACCTACCCCCCCAAAAAAACACCAATAAGCCAAGCTTGACCCCAGCTTTTGCCCCAGGTGTACCCTAAACTGCTGTTTTTGCGCCTAAAAAATGAGGTTTAAGAGATAAAACTGGACTTTTCAAAAGCAAATGTTATTATAATAACAAAAGTTTAGCGGGGTCAGACCAGAATATCAGCAGCCCGAATATTCAGATGAACTTTAGGCGCTGGTTCAGCTGAGCAGGTGATATATATACTTTAAAATATTTGACATTTTTTACTAATTGTGTGTAGATATAGGGTCAAAAATAGGTCAATCTCTATCGCTATAACATAGATGGCTGTAAAACCAGCCACAACGAAAAACGAAAGTCCTTTAATTTTAGAATGTTGCTGAGACTTTCATATAAAATGCATTGAGGTAGTTCAAGCTTGCCGAAAGCCTTCTTTCTAAAGGTTGTTTAGACTTAGCTGGCTATCTGCCCAGCTAATCCAGTGTCGAAAAACTCAAAGAACTTAGGAAAACGCTGATTAATGATGTCATCACTGGTAAAATTTGTGTATTTCAACAGGAGGAGACCAATGCATAATACTGTTAAGGCAGAAATACCCTATCAACTATGGCAACAGGCTCAGACGCTGGTGCAACAAGGTTGGGCACGAAACTTACAGGAAGTTATCAATGAATCTCTGCACCGTTATTTGGCATCACACCAGGATATATTAACGGAAGCCTTTATTCAGGATGATGTTGAATGGGGATTGCATGGAGACGATTGAACCAGTCTTGATTGTTGCTGATGCTGGGCCATTAATACATCTGGATGAACTTTCGGCACTGGATGTTTTAAGAGATTACAGTTCTGTTTTAGTTCCTGATGCCGTCTGGAAGGAAGTACATCATCATCGCCCACAGGCATTGAAACAGACGAATGTAAAACTTCTTAGACAAACAGCTCCTCCATCTTCAGCCAAAATAAAAGCCATAACTTCTCTTTATACCTTGCATCATGGTGAACGGGAAGCCCTCACACTATGCCTGAGTCATTCCATCAACACGTTAATCACAGATGACACAGCAGCGCGGTTGGCCGCTAAAACCTTGAATATCAAAGCTCATGGCACATTAGGCTTATTAATCCGTATAAATTTGCCCCTGATCTGGGGTCAGAAGGCCCAGAATCAGGTCTGCAATGGAGCTTTTCCCCGCACCGGACTGCCCGGCAATGGCTGTCATGGCATTGGCGGGGATCACCATGTCAATGCCATTTAGGATCCAACCTGTTCGAGTTTTGTCATAGCGAAAACAGACAGCATCAAACCGCAGTTCTTTTTCAAGTCCCACAGATTCAAAATCCTGTGAGCTGGTATCAATGTCAGGGTCAGAGGCAGGGCCTGGGGTAGGGTCAGGGCCTGGGGCAGGGTCAGGAAAATTCGTTTCCCTGCCAACTTCAAACTGTGCTTCCATAAATTTTTGTACACACTCCCGGTCAACCGATGACGTTCCACAACCAGTTTTAAAAAATAGTTCCAGTCAATGTCAGAAGAGGAGAGTAACCCAATCATTTTTCTTTTTTGACTTTCATTTGTAATGTGAAGAGAGGCAAGCAACAATCTCAGCTCCACAGGCAACACCTTTAATGCATACAGCTTATCAAAGTGGTTAGTCAATTATAATGGCTCCTTATGTTTTTTAGATTAAATACGGCCCGACCGGAAACACATGTAAGGTGGTCTATATACCGCATTGGATTTCTGATGGCAAATCTCCAGCACCCGACCCTCTCCTTGTTTTTGGGTTGAATCTATGTTAACAGCTTTCTTTCACTTGATTATCAAATTTTTTTTGGCTGATTGCTGGGAGAACGGGGTTAATATAAAAATTGGCCCATGGCGTTCCAGTAAAGCAGATCCCCAGGGTGCTGGATAAGGCCAGTCCCACTTATTCAAGGAGTTGTTCATGAGTCTATGTCCATGTTGTTCGGAAAAAGAGTTCAGCCAGTGCTGCGAGCCGATTATCAAAGGAGATCAATTAGCAGAAACCCCCGAAGCCCTGATGAGATCCAGGTATACCGCCTATGTCAATGGTGAAATTGATTACTTAAGGGAGAGTACCCACCCCGATGACCGGGGAGATTTTGACAGCCAGTCCACCCGGGACTGGTCGGAAAAATCCCAATGGCAAAAGCTTGAAATTGTCACCACAACGGATGGTGGATCCGATGACACCGAAGGATTTGTGGAGTTCATTGCTTTTTTTGCCAGAGAGGGCGTTGACCAGAAGCACCACGAACTGGCATCCTTTAAAAAGAGTGAAAATCAATGGTATTTTTCCGACGGAAACCCCGTGAAACCACCCACCGTTAAAAGAACAAGCCCCAAGGTGGGCCGCAATGATCCCTGCCCCTGCGGAAGTGGTAAAAAATATAAAAAATGTTGTGCCTGAACCACCCAACGTTTTGGGTTACTGAATCTGAGAAAGATCATGGTTGCCATGGATCAGTGCTGTCACATCCATGGCAACGAGATTTTCCAGATAATAGAGGTGCAAAAGGTTAAACCGGGCTTCGGCATAAAGCAGGTTAAAGTCCCCCATGCGGGTGAGGGTCATGGTGCCGGCACCATATATGGACCTGGCATCCTGATAGTTTTCATGGGAGAGTTCAATGCGTTTATCCAGACGATCCACCTCGGTATTGAGCTTGTTCAAGGTGCCGGAAAGCGTTCGGGTCACCTGGTTCAGGGAGGCCCGGTCAGAGCTGCGGGTATATCCTTGGAGATTCACCTCTTTAAAGGCTTTTCCCACTTGCCAGTTTTCTGCCAGGGCCGGTGTTGAAATGGCCAGAACCATTCCCAACAGGCAAATCCCTATGGTCTGTTGAATATTCATTATGTATCCATGCTCTATTAATCACCGTACATATCTGTTATTAATTTCCGTAATTGAGCTGCTTCCAAATCGGATAATTTATCAATTCTATTTTTCAAGCGCTGTTTACTTATGGTGCGTATCTGATCAACTGCTATTTCAGCTTTTTTATTCCCACATATAATCTGTAGTCGACTTCTCCATTTAGTGTGCAGTTTGGAAGTTAAAGGACAAATAACAATTGTCTCCAAATACAAATTCATTTCTTCTTGGCTGATTACAACAACAGGACGCACTTTTTTGATTTCACTTCCAATTGAAGGGTTCAAATCAGCAAAATAAATTTCATATCTTTTAATATTCAAACTCTTCACTATCCAATCCATCCATAATGGTTAAGTCAAAATCATCCCAATTCTCTTTTTCATCTGCCATAGCTTTATATGTTTCTTCCCAGGAAAGCTGTTTATCTTCTTTTTTCTTAAGAAGTAATCCCTTTTCTGTTTCTTCAAGCAATAATTCTTTATTGAAGTTATATTTTTGTATAAGAAATTTAGGTATACGAATACCTTTTGAATTGCCAATCTGAACTAACTTTATATCTCTTGTACGTATTAAATTTTCCATTGCTTCTTCCCTCATTTTTTGCTTGAGCGCAACTAATTTTAAAAATCTACTTGCCTTTCTTGAATTAAATAGTTTTTATAAGAAAATAAAATTTCCGGGCACCCTCAGCAGAGCCCCCCCCCCCCCGAGGGGCAATAGGAACCGGCCAATTGGGCC
>Ga0208900_1000278_pt1 | contig 32991 bp, 43 predicted proteins | sample AntAceMetag02UKK_FD_184763 | JGI IMG/M metagenome (GOLD analysis project Ga0208900, IMG submission 184763) | Saline lake microbial communities from Ace Lake, Antarctica - Antarctic Ace Lake Metagenome 02UKK (SPAdes) (version 2) | ecosystem: Environmental > Aquatic > Non-marine Saline and... | reverse complement strand
GCCCTGGAAGATAAAGAAGACCTTGAAAGATTCAAGGAACTTAACTGGGGACTGAGGACATGGGACCAGTGGGAATGGAACGACTGCGACAAAAGATTCGGAGACGACTGGCCGGGTCGCATCCCCGCGCAATTGATCGCCCACATCCTCTTTTATTTCTCAAAACAGAACGACCTGATCCTCGACCCTATGGCCGGTGGAGGCGTGACCTCCGACACCTGCCTTGCCCTGAACCGCAGATGCTGGGCCTTTGAGATGACAGATCGACCGGAGGCACGTCCCGAAATCGAACCCCATACATGGATTTACTCAACGGATAGCCCGCTCGCCTGGCCTGTAAGCTCAAAAGAAAAACCCGACCTCATCATCTTCGATCCGCCATACTTTGACAAAAAGGCAAGCGACTATGACGAGAAAAGCATATCCGGACTGCCGAAGAAAGAATATCTTCAATTCCTTGAGGCCTTCTTCGCCCTCCTGAAACAAAACGCAAAAAAGACAACAAGGCTTGCCTTCATCAACTCCGACTGGCGAGATTTTCAGAACAAACCGGCATCGGAAGAATCCCGCAAAGGGGCAATCCTGATAGATGCCTACCTCAACATATTAAACAAAACCGGCTGGTGGCACACCCACTTTATACAGGCCCCCATGTCAGCGCAACGCTTCAGCGCAGTAGTCGTCTCCGCAATGCAGAAAAAAAGAATACTTGGAGTCATATCCAGGTATGTGATAATTCTAAAACAGTAGTTAGGCACGAATTGGTGAATATTAAAAAAATTTATTCGATGAAAATCGAATCTTGCAAATAAAATGGCGGAAGTGCATGGGAATCGAACCCAGATACCGAGAAATAATCACCTTTAATAACAATACTCTAAGCTAACAAAAAATATCCCGGGGGACAGTTGGGGGACATTAAAGATTTCTTCCTGAAATCATCGATTCTTCAACCACCCAAGACATGCTACATTTCAACTCATAATAAAAACAATTCCGATCACAAATAAACATCAATAACACACCCTAATTAAAAATTTATATTTCATTGACATACAAGACGACTCTTTTTATTAGAATTATTTAATAAAAAATTAATAACTTATTAAAATAATAGAAGCAATACTGTAAGAAATTAGAATATGTAACAGATGTTTATGATAAATACTGGGAAAATGAGTCTAATAAGTCTAATAAATTCTTGATTTATCTTGGCAATGAGCTATAAAAACAAACTACTCTATAAACACTGTTATATTTTACTTGCAAATTGTTAAATTATAGCTTAACTAATATATGAAAACAGCCGATGCCATAAAAGAAGAAACCAAGATTGAATTTAAACTTCAACCGATTCGAAAAGAATATGGGTCAGTTATAAATAATATTTATTATGTAATAGAGAATAAGAGATGTCTTGTGCTAGAAAAGTTTAAAGAATTGAGCACGGATGAGAAGGATCGTATAATTGATTTAATAAGTCGTATGGCTACTCATAAAGAACTTAGATCTCCGATTATTATAAACCACTTAAAGGGTTATGACTATGGGGAAATTCGCCCCAAACCAAGTCGTTTTTTCTTCTTTCAAAAATTTGGTTCCAATATAATCTTTTTTGATTATGTTTTAAAGAAGAGAGATTCATTTAAGGACTCCTTTTACAAAAAATTGAAAAAAAAGAAAGACAGATATGAAAGAGCATTCGAAGAATATCTTGGATGAAATAGATGAATTATTTGTTAAACCTCCGTCCGCAAATCGGAAAGCATGGGGAATCATAAACGAATTTTATCATCTGATTCTTACCCACATGGAAGAACAAAATATTACAAAAGCCGAATTAGCGAAGAAGCTTGGTAGGTCGAGATCTGCGATTTCTCAAATGTTTAATAAAACGCCTAATATTACTGTGCGGAAAATGGTTGAGATTGCTGATTCTATTGGCTTGGATATTGATATAGTGTCGAGCTGTGTAAAAAAAGAAATGGGCAGAGAAACTGCGCAATCATATACCATAGTTCGTGTAAGCAACGATTTTTTTTCAAAAAAGATTATTGGCAAACCAATGTCAAAGCTCAAAGGAAATGAAGAGCTTAATTACATGTCTTGCATTAATGCAAATTTTCCTAAAAGCAATGAATTACCTCATTAAGGTAAAGGTAAATGACGAACAAGGAATTAAAAGAAACATCAAAGACCGTTGAATTTAAAATCATTGATATTGAAATAAAAAGTTTTTCAGAAACGGATTATAAGGAATATGGATTAGAGGAATCTGATACAAAAGAAGGGGGTTGTTATGTAGGTTTCAATCTTATCATCGATGATAAAAAAGGAATAATTATTTTACCGATCTTGGCAGAGTTTTTCTCTAACACAGAGAAAAAGGATAAATTATTTTCGATAGAAACTGTTCACAAATTTAAGTTAAAAGATTTCAAAGGGCTATTTAAAAAAAATAAAGAAAATCAATTCAATATCCCTGATAGCTTGCTAAACCATCTTATAGGTATTGCAATAGGTGGAACACGTGGGATGATTGCAGCGTCAACAAAAAACCCAAAATATAAAAAGATCATTCTTCCTTTAGTTATTACTTCTCAATTATTGGATACCTACAAAAACAAACTAAAATAGATTCTTAATAAACATATTTAAATCGATTTGTATCATTAAAGCCAAAGTCTAGGATAACGGGACCAAATCCTTGCTTGGCTTGTTAGAGCTATCGCATTAGCACCACAATTCAAATGGTAATTTTCAGTTTACTTTTCAAGTAGTATGCACAGACTTGTAGGTGTAGCGCACAATACTTCCGCAAGAGATCTGTTCAACATCCACCAGATTTTCATGAACCATCATTATGAGCACGAAAACCAACACCCTTTTCCCAGAGTCTCAAGGATCGCCTACCCTCTCCCCTATTAAAAGACCCATGTAGCTGGAAAATAAAGAATATCGGAAATGCTATCCTGATATGGCGTCCGCCATACTAAGAACAAGATCAAAGGCTTTGTCCAGATTAAACGAAGCGAAATCCTTGGGGCGTAAAACCGGCTTTAACTGTGCTTTTAGTTGTCGATCAAGCTCAAGTTCCTTCTCTGTAGAAATATCAACAGAATCATTGCCCGGCACGAGAATTTTTGTTCTTACCATATCGATAAAATCGGGATCATGTGTATTGAGCCCTTTCTTGTTAACGGCGTGGAAAAGGTCGAAGAAGTCCCGGATTGCGGGTTCTCTTCTGGTCAGGGCTGCACGGAACTTTTCCGCATATATTTCTCCCAGAGCCATGGCATTGAGAGTAAACTCAGGTAACAACGGTTGAAGACTGAAGGGATTTATTGCCACGGTGCGCGCTGTCCCGGATTCCGCGGGGATGAGCAACGGTTCACGCAGTCCGACCTCAATTTTTATCCTTTCATATTTATCGATGACTACCGACAGGTATTCAAGGTGCCCTATATATTGCCGGGACTCGTTGTGCCCTTCGAACGTTCCCGAAATAATCGCTCCGGGAACCGTATTGTGCAATTCATCTAAAATCCCCTTTACCGGTTCAATGGCAGCCCGTCTCTGAGCTCTGGTTATGCTAACAGGAACTGAAACGATGAAGTCCAGATCCTCGCTTAATCGGTTGAAATCGACGTAAACTTTGGAAAGGCAGGTCCCTCCCTTGAAAACAAGGGGTGTATCTTTACTGAATAGGTGTTGCAGGATCAATGAGCAGTAGTAATCCTTTTCAATCAGCATTGCGGTAAATCCGGTAGCAGACTCCGAATGCTTTAAAGATTCCCTAAAAACATCTCGATCTGTAATGTGAGGATGGGGAAATTTCAGACTATCCATTCACGATTACCCCCCATTTTCGATTAACGGTCCCTTTGGCCGGTCTCTCCGGGATCCAGGGAATGAGAGCCTTTGAATCACTGAGCTTGCGCTGAAGTTCTGTGAGGGTTTTAGGGTTTTGCAAAAGAGAATCGAAAAAGTATCCTATTCGCCGGGCTGTCGCCTGGTTTCCGTATTGCCCGGTCACCTCGACGAGTTCTGTTTCAAGATTCAAATCTCCGTCAATTTCTTTTCTGATCCAATCGTATCCACGGGGCAGGCTATTGAAACGCGACCAGTCATAAACGGCATCCATTAGGGTTCTGGCTTTTGAAGAATAGATGATTTCAGCACCCTCGCGGGTACGGAGAATATTGACAGCTCCAAGGCGGGCATCGTCAATTTTTATGAACTGAAACACCAGGCTTCCTATCGTGCGACTTCCTGAAATACGGTTATTGTAAACGTAGGTAACTGTCGGAATCTGGTCAACGAGACCATAGAAATTGAAGGCGGTTGGTCCACATATCTGATATGTGCCACCCCCTTCTTCCATGAGCTTTTGAAGGACCAAGGCAATGCCCGGGCTGTATGTGCCGCCGGCAGGGATGCGCGGCGGGACAAGGTATATGCCACGCTTGAGCCTGACAATCCATCCCGAATCTGACAAACGACGAAGCAGGTCGCGTTCCTGTGATCCCGTGATGCCCAACACGGGGGAAAGTTCTCCGGTCTGGACAATGTCTTTCTTTTTAAGCTGGGTATAGGCGAAGAACCTTGATGAAAGGTTTCCCAGCCCCGGCCCTTGTTGTTTCATGATATTTCCTTTAAATGGGCTTAGAACCCACTATCAAGAAATAAAATAAATATCAAGCATATTGTTCAAAAAGTTGGTTCTGATTTTGCTCTTTGCTTTAAGAAAATACGCAATTGAAGATTGAAAGGATGTGTTTGAAAATTTGGCGGAAGTGCATGGGAATCGAACCCAGATACCGAGAAATAATCACCTTTAATAACAATACTCTAAGCTAACAAAAAATATCCCGGGGGACAGTTGGGGGACACTGAAGATTCCTTACTGTGGTCTATAAAATCAATCGGGATCGAGTTATCGTATATTTCTTTTCGTAAACAGTAACGATCAAATAAAAGGGCTCTGTTGTCCCATTTTTTGTTTTTCTGCCCCCTGATCCCTGCCCCCTGATCCACCAACTATGGCACGCATGCCACAATTGGGGCTCCGATGCCATACCATTAAGATGCAATTCAGCCTACCACTTAAAACATATTCTTAAGATAATTAATCAATTCAGCATGATAAAAAGAACGCACCGCTGGCACGCTGTATGCAATAACACAAATCAAGCGTGTACAACATCACTAGTTAGGCTTTAAGCAGTTCACGCTATAAATCCATAACGAAAGGAGGTGAAAAAATTATGGCAGTCGAAAAAGCAATCGCATCTTCGAGTTTGGTAGAAGTGGTCGACAGGATTCTTGATAAGGGTGTTGTCGTCGACGCGTGGGTCAGGGTATCCCTCGTAGGCATCGAGCTGCTCGCCATTGAGGCGAGAGTGACGGTAGCCGGTGTTGAGACATTCCTGAAATATGCCGAGGCAATCGGTCTAACCGCAACCGCGTAGTAAAATGTTGCAAAAACTGAAGGGAGATTGGCAGATATCCTTGAGGGTGTAGAGGCGTACGAAGTGCCCCTCTGCTAAAAGGATAACAGCTAACAGTAAGAACCCGAGCATATCTGACATCTCTTCAAGTTACTCAGGAGAACCGCAAGTAAACCTGACAATACTCCCTTCCCGAGTCTATTGTCCGATTTATTCGCGGTTTTTTTACAATAAGAGGTGAAAAAATGACGGTTGGAAATGATTTACGGGCATTGGCCAACAGCATTATCGATTCATACGAAATGCGCGTCAAGACAGTCGGCGCTTTGATGAATCAGGCCAATCAATTACTGGGAAGTTTCCAATTAGAAATCGAAGATATGACGGCCTGCCTCAGGGACAACCTCGCGAAATCTGAAAGCCTGAGAAAAAAGGACTTCGACAGCATGATGAGTAGCGTGATCGAACTCTGCCGACAAACCGAGGAAGAGGCAGCAGGAAACCTCAAACGTTTCCAGGCGGAAGAGGAAGAAATGATCAGCCGGCTGAGGAACATCGTTCTTAGCAGAAACCGATCAAGCCTGGAAGATATCAAAACTATAAGAGAGGATATCCTGAAACGGCAGAAAGAGCGCGAGAAGACCATCATCAGAGCACTCAAACGCTTCCAGATCGAGCAGGGAGATATCAGGGTTGCCCTCAAAAATCTTTTGTCAAAGGGAGAAACTGTAAGGATAAAAGATTTGAAGATTATGGTCAACTCATTAAGTGTACAGCAAAGCGATCGCGATACAGAGATGGTCCGCATGCTGGAAGGCTTTGAAGTCGTAAGAGAAAAGATTCAAACCCAGTGGCAGGAGGTATCGAGGGCGAGTAATTAGAGGTTAGTGGTCAGTGATCAGTGGAAGATTGCAGGTTATACCATTTCAGGTTTTTAAATCCGAAATCTGTAATCCCCAATTGAAATGCCAATCTGCAAGAGAAAGTTTGTTTTCACTTCAGATTCGCCAAGAGTAACCTTCAAGGCATCCTTAGGGATATAGAGGTGTAAGCCAACCCCTCTGTTAGTACATTTCAAGTATGTCTTTAAAGTATTAATCATGGAGGAAAAGACATGGCAAATGCAGACGATTTGAAAAGATTGGCAGAAGAAATGGTTGGTGCATACGAGGAAAGGGTTAGTGTTATATCTGATATTAAGCAGGAAACAGCCAATTTGATAGGTGCTTTCGGTAAGTCTCGTGAAGAGATGGCCGGTGAGATGCGGACCAGACTGGCCAAATTCAAGACTGATCTGAATGCCTCTGAGGATGAACGCAAGAAAGATGATCAGGCCGAGATTTCAGATAGAAGAGATTATATTATGGATCTCAGGGATAAGGCCGGAAAATTGATCGATGAGTTTGGTAAGGCACATGGCGATATGGCGCAAACATTGCGTGCCGAACTGGCCAAATTCAAATCTGATCTGGATGCGGCAGAGGATGAACGCAAGAAGACTGATCAGGGTGAGGTGAAACAGCGAAGAGTGAACATTGAAAATCTTTTAAGTGATTTTGACAATGTCCACCAGAAGATGGCCGATGATCTGCGAGCCGAGCTGGCCAAATTCAAATCTGATCTGGGTGCGGCAGAGGATGAACGCAAGAAGACTGATCAGGGTGAGACAAGGGAAATGGCGAAAGCGTGGAAGGGACTTATATCCTCCATGCAGGCCGCGAGAGGGGGCTCGGTTGTTGCCGGACCGGTTGAGATAGAAGCAGCAGTAGAAGTGAAGACCGTCGAGGAGGCTATAGAGGAACCTGAAGCGGTAGCGGAGGAACCTGCCGAGGAAGCGGCCATAGAGGAACCTGAAGCGGTAGCGGAGGAACCTGCCGAGGAAGCGGCGGTGGAGGAACCTGTTGAGGAAGCTGAACCGGAAATGGAGGAGGCGGAGGGAGAAGACCTGGGGGGGAGAATCCTGGATCTTATCGAAGACAATCCTGAAGGTCTGAAAATGACCCAGATTGCGGATATGCTCGACATTGAAAACTGGCGTACCCTTATCCCCGTTATGCGTGAGCTTCTCAATGATGAAGAGCTAAAAAAAGAAGGCACGTTATATTTTCCACCCGAATAAGCATGATGCCAGAGCGCAACTTATGAACTGAACAGCGAGCGCATTTGCCGCTGCTTGCGACGGGGTTAGCGAGCGAATAAAAAATAAACAAGTTACTTGGAAGTCGGAGATTCCCCGCACCTTGGTGCGGGGAGCTTCAATCTTGCTTATATGGATTAACCTAGAAATGGGGAGGCATAATGAGTGTCAAGATTCTCAGAAAAGAAGAAGGAAAGATTACCCTGAAGTGTGCCTTCTGTCAGGGGAAAGGAACAGACCCGTTCGATCTCATGTCCAAACTTTCCGTCTGTCAGGTCTGTGGCGGCCGGGGCGAGGTGACCATGCCGGAACCTGCCATTGAGTGCGTATACTGCGGTGGCACCGGCATCCACCGCGACCAGCGCCTGACATGCGTCGTATGTGGTGGAAAAGGCATGGTGGAGATAAAGGAGCCGGTTGAACAGTGTCCCCGGTGTAATGGAAAGGGTATTGTAAAAGGTGATTACCTCCCTTGTCTGAAATGCGGCGGCAAGGGAGTTATTGCAAAAAAGTAGGCGGAATGCGGTGTGCGGCAGGCAGAATGCAGTGGGCATGAGATGTATCAGTGAGCTATGTAAGGTCCACTGATCACTACTGCCCACCGATTACTGCCCACTGATTACTGCCTACCGCAATCAATTTAAAAGGAGGATTATCGTATGCCGATAGATGAAATGACAACTGTGCTCGAACCACACCCCATGCCTAACTTCATAGAAACTCCCTTCGTTAAAGATATTACCGAGAGATCACTGGCCTATATAGCGGCCGGTTTTCCTCTCCATCTCCGTGGGATTTCCGGAACGGGCAAGACCACCATGGCCATGCACGTAGCCAGTAAAATTGGCAGGCCGGTGGTTATGATTCACGGTGATGAGGAGTTTTCTACGTCGGACCTGGTAGGTGGCGAACACGGATATCGTATGCGCAAGGTTGTGGATAACTTTATACACTCTGTTCTGAAGACCGAAGAGAATATGCAGAAAAGTTGGGTGGACAATCGTCTGACCATCGCATGCAAGTACGGGTTCACCCTTATTTACGATGAGTTCACCCGTTCCCGACCCGAAGCCAACAATGTGCTTTTGTCAGTTCTTCAGGAGAAGATGCTCGACCTGCCGTCGGCGCGTGAGGGAGACTCCAACTACCTGCGGGTTGATCCGGACTTTACGGCAATCTTTACGAGCAATCCGGAGGAATACGCCGGTGTGCACCGCAGCCAGGACGCCCTGCGAGACAGAATGGTCACAATGGACCTGGATCATTTTGATGAAGAGACAGAGGTGAGCATCACAGAAACAAAATCGGGGCTCATCAATGGAGATGCCTCCAAGATCGTCAAGGTCGTGAGAGGATTGAGGGAATCGGATTCCTATGAATTTGCCCCGACTATCAGGGGTTGTATGATGATTGCGAAGACCCTTAAGGTCCGCAAAGCCGCGGTCGATAAGAATGACCCGGTATTCAGGCAGACCTGCCTTGATATACTGGCCTCGGAGACAAGCCGCATCGGTAGCAAGACCAATCAGGACAGGGTGAAAGATGTCATCGGTGAATTGATCGATCAGTACTGTTAGAAATAGTGGTCAGTGGATAATGATGAGTGTACGGAAAACGTCAATCATCAAATTTATCCCGTGAAATGGTTTTTCTTTCATGTTTTATCGGGGCATCAATCCGAAAGGGGGATGACAAAATGGCGTTAATGCGAGCTTTTGCAAAAGTGGAAAAGGATGGCAAGATTTCTATTCCAGACAATATCCGAAGAGAAATAGACCTGAAAGAGGGGCAATTGGTTGAGATCAAGGTAGCTGGTCCAAATCGCGCACAGTATATCGTAGTTCACAAGCGGAAGGCTGCCAGATAAAGGATATTAGAGGAGAACGATATGTCAAACAATCGGCGTACAGTCTCGGATATAAAGACGGCAGTGAGAGCCAAAGTACATTCGAAACCCCGGGTTAGAGGTTCGGAATTTCTGGAAATGTTTATACTGGAGAAAAATAAGGCCCGCCTGGAACAGGAAAGGGCTTATGTAGAAAAAAGGCAAGAGCTGATAGATAAAGACCTTGGTGTTATTGCGAATGAGCTTGATATTCTGGCAGCTTCTATTGCAGAGACCAAAGATGTGTTGGCGAATAAGGAAAGCAATAAAAAACAAAGACATCCAAAATCATTGAAAATGATGAAGCTTGATTATTAGCCCGACAAGGGAGGAAGACTGTGGAATTGAAATTGTCACCGGGCAACATTGTTGGTGTGCTTGAAAAGCGGGAATTCTTTAAAGAGTTCAACAACGTTGACCGTGCGTTTTGCCGTGGAAAAGGTATAAACACCATAAAAGGGAAATAAATGGAAGACAAAAAGGTTATATCCGTCCGCAAACTGGCAGTTATAGAGCGTGCAAAGGCCCTGGGTATTCCGCTCAACAAACCTGAAACCTCGGAACTGGAGCGTCAGGCTCGTGAGTGGAAGGGGCGCGAGGAGGCAAAAAAGGCTGAAGACCAATCTCAAGCGTCGAACTTTCAGGGTAATTTGCAGGAGGCGGAAAGCGTGATAAGCGATCCGGCATCCGGCATCCGGGACGAAGGGGATGTGGAGTTGGGAATGTGGAAAGAGAGAAGTTATCATTCTCCTTCCGGGTCAAAAATCTCAGCTAATGAGTCCGAAATTCACGAAGGTTTTGACTGGAAGCCATATCGGTCGGAGCAAGGCGAAGGGGAAAAGAAGTCCAAGAATTTGAACAACGCTTCGGTTTCGCGTATAGCCCGGAAGATTATGTCCAGAGAGTGGGCCGCGGCATTGGGGAGCAGAAGCCCTGACAACGGGCAAGTTATTATTGAACGGGAAGCGGAAAAACAAAGACAGAAAAAAGCGGCAGAAAAAGAAAATAAAGAGATTGAAGAACAAAGGACTCAAAAGCAGAGGACAGCCCTGGAATCGGCTCTTCGGGTTTTCGGAAGAAATCTTTTGAATATAACCGAACCTGTTAACCCGGAGGCGATAGAGACCCTTCTGGAAAATACTTTAAACGGGATAGGCGAGATAATAAGCATGTCCTGGGAGGCGGACGGATGTCGCATATTGATAGAGCCATGGGATGAGAAGAAGCTGAGAAAAGAAATGGGAGAAACTTCCCCTGTGGTCTTTGAAACCATCATTGACGATAGTATGAATATTGCTTCTTACCAAAAGATGAAAGACCCCGACATGATCCGGCAATTCCGGAATGATATGCATCTGAAAAGAATATTGAACGCTTTTAAAAAATCATCCCTGTTGGATATCCTGGCCTTCGAGGATGCCATTGCCGAAGGGGGGCGTATAATACAGTCGATGAAAATGAACGGGGGATGGAAGATTAAATTCGAACCGTGGGAGGAGATGCGAAAGCGAAATATAGAGCGCAAAGGCCGCCTTCCTGTTGTGACCTGTGTGATCAAAGCGGACAAAGGTTTTAATAATATTTCCTGCAAGCGTATTTGAGAACACATTACACTGCCTAATCGCAGTTGAGTCAAGACAAATTATGAAGGAGAAAACATTGTGATTAATGAAAATGTTTCGGAAGTAACGCCCATCATCATTGACAAAGATCAGCCGGGATTTGTCCTGTCGGATTCTGTAAATGGTGTCATAAGGCGGGGCACGAATTATATGATGGCCGGTTTCCCCATACACTTCAGTGGCCCGGCAGGCACGGGAAAGACCACGATCGCCATGAATATAGCCGCCCGGATTGGAAGGCCGGTGATACTCCTTCACGGTGATGACGAGTTTGGCACCTCCGACCTCATCGGCGGTCAGCATGGCTACCGCCGCAAGAAAATGGTAGATAATTTTATCCAGTCTGTCCTCAAGTCGGATGAAAAGGTCTCTCCCGAATGGGTGGATAATCGCATAACCGTGGCCTGCAAGTATGGATTCACCCTTATTTATGATGAGTTTACCCGGTCCCGGCCCGAGGCCAACAATGCGTTACTCTCCATACTGGAGGAGAAGATACTGGATCTGCCCGCGGGTCGATCGGAAGAAGGGTGTCTGCGTGTCTCGCCGGAATTTCGGGCCATTTTTACCAGCAACCCGGAGGAATACGCAGGTGTGCATAAGTCGCAGGATGCCTTAAGGGATCGTATGATTACTATCAAACTGGACCATTACGACAGAGATACCGAGGTTGCCATTGTTAAGAACAAATCAGGCATACCGAAAGATGAGGCCGAAATGGTAGTGAATATTATAAGAAGCTTCAGGAAAAGCGGGGAAAACGGCTTTCAACCGAGCATCAGATCCGGCATTATGATTGCGAAGGTATTAAACGCAACCGGATCGAGACCGGAGACCGGTAATAACGACTTTGTGGATGCCTGTCTTGATATCCTGAGTTTTGATACAAACGGGTTCCGGAGTCGGCCTGAGGGTGAAGTCAAAAAGGTAATAATAGATACAATTAACAGGTTCTGCTGAAGGGATTATCATGTCTCCGAGTGAGCTTAGAATTCTAAGGATTTTTAAACTTTGGGAAATGGAAGGAACGATGCAGGATTCCGGAGTGAAGACATCATGTGAAAACGGAGGTCTGACAGATGGCTAAGGACGGGGAATACGCTTACTGTATCATTGAAAGCAATGAAGGACGAAATTTCGGACCCATCGGTATCGGCGAGAGGGGCGATATCGTTTCAACCATAGGCTATAATGATATCAGCGCCGTCATCAGCAGTTCTCCCATGACGAAGTACGTTATAAACCGGGAGAATATGATGGCCCATGAAAAAGTCATAGAGAAAGTGATGAAAGATTATACGGTTCTGCCGGTGCGATTCTGTACCATTGCCGCAAGCGCGGAGGAAGTACGGACGCTCCTTAGAAGGCGATATCCGGAATTCAAGGGCCTCCTGAGAGATATGGACAACAAGATCGAAATGGGACTACGAGGAATCTGGAAGGACATGAACCAGGTCTTCTATGAAATAGCCGAAGATAATAAGGAGGTTAAAAAGCTCAAAAAAAGGGTTGAAGGTAAAACGGGAAAGACCGGCAATACCTCCAGAGTTTCTCTTGGCAAAGCGGTAAAGAAAGCTCTGGACGAAAAAAAGGCCGACGAAACACGGAAAATCCTGAACATATTCAAACGGTCGGCTATTGATGTGCGTACAAACGATATGTTCGGAGACAGCATGTTTTTAAATGCCGCCTTCCTGATAGACAGAACACGGGAAAAAGAGTTTGATTTTCTGGTTGAGGATCTGGTGGAAGAATATAAGGATCTGGCACGGTTTAAATATGTCGGCCCGGCGCCACCATTTAATTTTGTTAATATTGTGGTGAAATGGTGAAAACAGTGGGCGGTGGGCAGTGGGCAGCTAGCTGATATCGAAAACTGCGTACCGCATGCCGCCTACCACGTACCGCATACCAAGACAAGGAGGTGCAGGAAATGACGGATGATAAGAAGAAAAAAAATGAAGCTGAAAAGGATGAGGGTACCAACATCGATTTCGGTCTTGGTGGGCTTTTCAAGGGTCTTACTAATCTGATGGATGCCGCCACAAAGCTGGCGGAAAAAGGCGAAGAGCTTTCCAAAACCGGTGAGATACGCTTTGACGGCCTGGATAAGATCAAGGGACTTAAAGATCTGAAGGGTGTTTACGGTGTAAGGGTCCGCACTATGGCCGATGGCAGACCTTCCGTCCAACCCTTCGGGAATATCAAGAAAACTCCCACGGGTCCTGTTGTCGAGGAGGTGCGCGAACCCATCGTGGATGTCTTTGATGAGGAGACCGGGATAAATATCATAGCGGAGATGCCGGGCATTGAAGAAACGGATGTCAATATCGAAATCAAAGGGGATATCCTGAATATAAGCGCCGAAAGCAAAGACAGGAAATATCAGAAAGAGGTACTTCTGTCACGTCCGGCAAAGGCTGAAGACCTGACGTGGTCATACAAGAATGGAATGCTGGAGATCAACATAGCTGGCAGTGGGCAGTGAGCGGACGGCAGTGGCCAGGGATCAGTGGGTAGTGGGCAGTGGGTAGTGGTTAGATTAAAAACTCCACTAAAACTCCTCCCCCTTGATGGGGAAGGTTGGGTGGGGGTGAAACATGGGACATAGGAACAGGGAACACTATGACAGACAAGAAAAAATCGAAAGCAGATAAAACACTTACACTGAAGGTCGCCGAGGCCTCGTCGAAAGATGTGGGCAGGGGTATCATCCGTTTTGATCCTGCCGACTTTAAGGAGCTGGGCGTCGAAGTGGGAGACATTGTTGCCATCAGCGGCAAAAGGGAAACTGCGGCCAAGGTGATGCCAGCCTATATGGAAGATCGGGGCAAGGGTCTGATCAGATTAGATGGAATCACGCGGGAAAACGCGAAGACCGGCATAGATGAAAAGGTAACCGTCAGGAAGACAGAATTCAGCCCCGCACAAAAAATCGTTGTTGCGCCTTTAACTCCGATGCGTTCTCAGGACACCCGCTACATAGGGAGCCTGCTCGAGGGGCTGCCCCTTATGAAGGGCGACACGGTAAGGGCAAGACTCTTCGGAACCAAGACCCAGGATTTTGAGGTTGTGTCAACCTCGCCGGGAGGGGTGGCGCTGATACATCCCAAAACAGTCATAAATATTCAGGGCCAAAAAGAAGTCGGGGAAGGAGTCAGGGCGAGTAGGATCTCTTACGAGGATATTGGGGGGTTGAGCAAGGAAATCAGACGAATTCGTGAGATGATAGAGCTTCCCCTGAAATATCCACAGGTCTTTGAAAGACTGGGCATTGATCCTCCCAAGGGGGTCCTTCTGCACGGTCCCCCCGGATGCGGGAAGACTCTCATCGCCCGTGCAGTTGCCAATGAGACAGATGCCCATATCACTCATCTGAGCGGGCCGGAAATAATGCACAAGTTCTACGGCGAAAGTGAGGCAAACCTGAGGCGGATATTTGAGCAGGCAACATCCCACGCGCCCAGCATAATATTTTTTGACGAGATCGACGCTATCGCCCCCAAGCGCGAGGAGATGGGTGGGGAGAAACAGGTAGAAAAAAGGGTCGTTGCTCAGCTACTGGCGCTGATGGACGGGCTCGCTTCCAGGGGCCAGGTAATTGTTATAGGCGCCACAAACATACCGAACTCCCTGGATCCCGCACTGAGGAGACCCGGGCGATTCGACCGCGAGATAGAAATCGGCATACCAGACAAGAACGGCAGGCGGGCGATTCTCGATGTCCATACACGTGGCATGCCCCTGGCGGAAGATGTGGACCTTGCCCGCATATCCGAAATAACGCATGGCTTTGTAGGGGCCGATCTGGAGGCCCTTTCCCGCGAGGCTGCCATGGTTACGTTGAGAACAATTTTCCCGGTCATCGATTTTGAGATGGAAGAGATCCCCTACGATACACTGATGAAGCTTCAGGTTACCATGGATGATTTCATGGAGGCCTTAAAGGAAGTGGAGCCCTCTGCCATAAGAGAGGTCTTTACAGAGATTCCGGATGTAAAGTGGGATGATGTCGGGGGACATGATGAAATTAAAAAGATATTAAAAGAAACTGTCGAGTGGCCTCTTAAATACGGGAAGCTGTTTGATTATGCGAAAACTACTCCGTCGAAGGGAATTATACTCCACGGTTCTCCCGGAACCGGCAAGACGCTCCTTGCCAAGGCGGTGGCATCGGAATCGGAAACGAATTTTATCTCTGTCAAGGGACCGGAACTCCTTTCAAAGTGGGTCGGAGAGAGCGAGAAAGGAATTCGAGAGGTCTTCAAGAAGGCCAAGCAGGCATCGCCGTGCATCATATTTTTCGATGAAATAGACAGTATAGCGCCGATGCGGGGATCGGATGCGGCATCTCATGTGGTTGACCGTGTTATCAGTCAGTTCCTTACCGAGCTTGACGGGATTGAGGAACTCAAGGGAATCGTCGTTCTGGCGGCCACGAACAGGCTGGATATTGTTGACCCCGCTTTGCTCAGGGCCGGAAGGTTTGATTTTCTCCTGGAGCTTCCACTCCCCGATGAAAAGGCGAGGTTGGAGATATTCAAAGTTCATACAAGGGGAAAACCCCTGGCCTCCGATGTAAATCTTGATGCCCTGGCCGGAGATTCGAGAGATATCGTGGGGGCGGACATAGAATCGGTATGCAGAAAGGCCTCTATGTTGGCCATAAGAGAGTTTATAGAATCGGAGGGAAAGGATTACTCAAAATTCCTGATTTCAGGCAAACATTTTAAAGAGGCATTGTCGGTGGTTAGTGGGCAGAAAACAGTGGGTAGTGGTCAGTGATCAGGGGTCAGTGGATAGTGGTCGAATCACGGAGGAAAAAACATGAGTGATAAAAGCATCTATATCTATGGATTTATCAACACAAATGAGGAGCAAAATTTTGATTACGTCGGTATCGAGGGGGGAGAAGTTTACACACAACCCTATCAGGATATTGCCGCTGTCGTAAGTGATTCCCCATTTACACAATTTGATTCCCTGCCTAAGGAAACGCTTTTTCTCCATTTGGCCGTCTATCAGGCTGTCATTGAAAAGGTCATGAAAAATCATTACATCATCCCGATGAAATTCGGCACCGTAGTGAAAGGGAACGAGGAAGTCAAAAGGATCATGAAAAAGGGTTATAGTCAAATCACGCTGGGCGCCATGGCTATGGAAGACAGGATAGAGCTCGATGTGGTGGCCATGTGGAACAATCTGGATGCGGTCTTAGCGGCAATTGGAGAAGAGGAGGAAATTAAAAAGTTTAAAGAAGAAGCTGAATCAAAGCCACCTGATAAAAGTCTCGAGGCGAGAATAAGCCTGGGAAAGATGGTTAAGGCCTCACTGGACGAGAAAAGAACGAAATGTGCTTCCGAAATACTGAGGGTTTTGAGAAAGAAGTCGGAAAACCTTCTTATCCATGATGCTATGGATGATTCGATGATTATGAATGTAGCTTTTTTGATCACCAAAGATGACAAGGAAATATTCGAGTCCAAAGTGGATCAGTTGGATGAAAGATATCAGGACAGCGTGGATTTCAGAATAGTGGGCCCCCTGCCGCCTTACAGCTTTTGTACGTTTGAAGTGAGAAAAGCGAATTTTTCGGAAATAAGCGCGGCAAGAAAGGTCCTGGGATTAGGTGAAAAATCCACAGCACTGGAGATCAGAGAGACATATTGGGAATTGAGCAAAAAATTCCATCCTGACAGACACCCCGGTGACGCGGATGCGCAAAAAAGATTTGAAAATATAACAAAGGCATACCGGCTCCTCATCGATTATTGCGATGTGGAACAATGTTCCTTCAAGGAAGAAGATGTAACAGAGTGGCTTGTTGTCAGACCGATGGTACAGTTAGGGGCGAATACGTAATGAGGAAGCTGCTCTATGTGCCCGTTATCCATGTAGAGTCCGATATGGGAAGCATCGGTCCGGATATCGACAAAAGAAGCGCCGGCATATGCGGCAGAGAGCGGTGGGAAAAGCATAAAAAAACAGTGAATTCATTCTGGGCTTCCATCGAAGAATATTTCAAGGGAATGGATGCCGGAAATTTGAAAATCTATCAGGACGGCATGCCGGCGGATGGTGAGTTGGGACGGAGGATAGTTGAGGAAGGAGCGCGAAGGGGGAGCAGAAACTTCCATATCGTACTTGATTTGATGGAAAGAGGAGGAGAAATCAGAAAAACGGAAGATGTGGGACTCCTTAAGGAAGAATACAATCACATTCTTAAACTCGCCCAGACAAAGTCACTCTGGGAAAGGACCACAGCTTACGCCGGCTACAGGATGCATAAAGATAGAATAATGGAGGGAAGAGATCAATTTGTTGCAAAAACCATCGATAAAACCCTTAAGGAAAAAGAAGTCGGGGTCCTTTTTATGGGGGCCTTTCACAACGTGTACCGACATCTTGCAGGGGACATCGATGTGAAAGAGGTAAAAAACATAGAAAAGGTGAGGACATACTTCACAGAACTTATGTCCGGCAGAAATGAGGGGAAATTCAACCAACTGACTGAGTATCTGATTGGTGAAGCAGGGGACAGTGCTCAGGGATCAGGGAGTAAGGAGTAAGGAGTAAGGAGTAAGGACCACTGTCATTTAGGAGGATCGTATGCCCGAAAAAGAAGGCCAATATATATATGCCATTGCCGCAATAAATGAAGAAAAAAACTTTGGTCCCATAGGCATTGGCGACCGCAAAGACGAGGTCTATACTGTGTGTCATAAGGATATCGGCGCCGTGATCAGCGCTTCTCATGTTGATAAATATTCCGTTACCAGGGCAAATACAATGGCGCATCAGAAGGTCATGGAAGAGGTTATGAAGGATTATCCCCTGTTGCCGGTAAGATTCGGCACTATCGGCGAAGAGAGCGATCAGATAAGGGAAAAGGTATTAAAGGGCAGATACGGCGAGCTTAAAGAGCTTCTGACATATATGGAGGACAAGATAGAACTCGGCCTGAAGATTCTATGGGCTGACAGGGAAGCTGCCTTCAGGGAAATCGTGGACGAAAACAGGGATATCAGGATGTTGAGGGATCGACTCATGTCAAAGAAGGCAAGGTCGCAGCGCGATGAAGTTCATCTGGGAGAAATGGTGAGGAATGCGCTGGATGATAAAAAGGAGAATGAAAAAAAAGAGATCCTGGGCACATTGAAAGGTCTCTGCGTGGAGCATAAGGAAAACAATTCTTTTGGCGATCAGATGATTGCCAACACCGTTTTCCTGATAGAAAAAGATAAGGAAGAAGAGTTCGACAAGGTTATGGATGGTTTGATCGTGAAGTATAACGGCAAGATGAAATTCAAATATATTGGGCCGGTGCCACCCTGTAACTTTGTGGAGATAGTGGTGAAATGGTAATCGGTGGGCGGTAGGCGGTGGGCAGCAGGCAGTGGGCAGTGGGCAGTTGGCGGTGGGCAGTTGGCGGTGAGCGGTAGACGGTAGGCAGTAGGCGGTAGGCGGTAGGCGGTAGGCGGTAGGCGGTAGGCAGCAGGCAGTGGGCATTAGGCAGTGGGCAGTGGTCGAGAGGGAATAAGCGAGAATATGGCAAAAACATATGAAAACCTGGATGCATGGATAAAGGCAGTCGAATTAACCGTAAGCATATACAAAATAACCCGGGATTTTCCAAAAGAGGAGATTTACGGCTTAACCTCGCAGATTCGAAGGGCAGTTATCTCGATTTCCAGTAATCTCGCGGAAGGCGCAGGGAGACCGTCAAAAAAGGACTTTGCACGTTTTGTAGACATTGGCATGGGATCTCTCAACGAGACCGAAAGCCTGCTCATAGTGGCACATAAACTTGGGTTTATTAATGACGAAGCATACTTGAGCGCAATAAGCAAAACTGAAGAATTGGGCCGAATACTTAATGGACTGAAGGGATATTTGAGGGAGTGAACCTATTATTAAATTCAGCAAAGGAGGATGCAATGCAACAGGTGGGAATAAACTGCACGCTACCTGCTGCATTCTGTAATCAAAATAATGGCTTTCATATTAGATGACATTTTGTTTTCCCCTGTCAAATTGACAGTGTGGCTGGGGAAGAAGCTTCATGAAGCTGCCTATGAGGAGATGACCGATGAATCAAAGATTCATGAAGAACTATTGCATCTCCAGATGCGGTACGAGATGGAAGAGATAGACGATGAGACCTATGAAAAGGAAGAAACAAAGTTGATGGATAGATTAGAAGCCGTCAGAAAAATGCAAGAGGAGATGTAGTTATGCCGGAGACAAAAGGGAGAACGGGCGCGTTTCGATGTTCCAGATGCGGAGAGATAACTTCAGGAGGGTTGAAGAGTTGCCCTGAATGCGGACAGAGGCTGACCCTTGAATGTCCAGATTGCGGGCATATCTGGCGCCATATCCACGGCTATAAATTTTGTCCCAACTGCGGGAAAAAAATTTCCGAAAAATAGCGCGGGGACGGTGGACAGGGAGTAGTGAGTAATAAAAACCGCTGACCACTAACAACTTTCACATAAAGGAGGTAAAAGAAAATGGCTTTAGGTATGTCAAAAGTTATCCAGAAGGCACGGACAGAATTGAATAATCTTACCGGTCTGGAAATTTCATCTACCGTATCAGCAAAAAAAGAGGATGATGGCTGGTTGATAATCATGGAAGTCATTGAGAAACACTCAATTCCTGACGGCATGGATGTTCTGGCCAAGTATGAAACCCGTCTGGATGCTGACGGGAATATGTTGGACTTCAAACGGACGGGGATGCGCAAGCGCATTGATATGGAGGATGCCGAAGAATAAAATAAACGAAAGATGAAAGTCAATTGTTAGAAATGAGAGGGTTTTTCTGAAAGCTGGCCACTGGCCACTAAAATCCAAAGGATTTTAAATGACACTGCTGAGAAGTTTTGGACAGGTGGATGAAGAAGGAAGGATTGCCCTGGGAGGGAATTTTAGACTCCAGATGGGTTTGGAACCGGATTCGATGGCGGGTCTGGAAGTGGTTCGTATAACCGGAAGCAATCGCAGTCCGTACCTTGTTGTCCACAAACCGGATCGAGAACCCAGGTTTACTGCGCTCCAGACGGTTTGCCATCAATGTCCCTGCCTGCTCGATGAAGAAGGGCGAATCGTTCTGGACGATAAGGTGATGGCTGAATCCGGGTTTGAACCGGGGCTGTCACTGGAGTTCAAACTGACGGGACCCTCAAACGCTCCATGGCTGGCAATCAGGAATAAAGGGCCTGCGAGAGTGACAACCCTGCAGGAGAAGATGGGACTGAAGAATCGTAAAAAATGGAAGACGATGGCATTAGATTATTGACGGAGAAAAACATGAAATATTCTACCGGCAGAAAAACAAGAGTCAAATATTCTACGGCAATGAGCTGGGATGAGTATGAAAAGAAAGTGCGTCGTTCCCGGGTCAGGTACTCCACTGGAAGGGGGGGAGCTGTAAGACAATCCTGCGGTGCTCCGATGAATAATGAATCGGTGAAGCAGGAAAAAAATCGTCCCGACAGGGAGGTTGACCCAGAGGAGTGAAGCCCTCTGATCATAAGGTGGCGTATCTAAGGAATCTTTTCGTTATGTCCAACGATCCGGTGTCTTTATAGCGTAATGGGGAGTAACTGAGGTCGGGTTGAAGATGAGTAAAATTATCCCTGCCAGTCCGGATCAAGAAAGACAGGCATAATAATAGAGGAGGCAAATATGGCAAGCGGAAGTGAAAAGAAAGCTTTACAAATAATGCATGAAGCAGGTGGAGAGGCTTCAAGCCATATTGTAAGCCGGAAGATGGGCATAGATACCGGATACGCAAGACTTTTGTGCATGAACCTGGCCCGAAAGGATTATGTGGATTTAAAAAGATCAGGCCGCTTTATGATTACGTTCAAGGGAAAACAGTCTTTGATGGGGAAATCCCTGGTAGGCGAAGAGAAAACAAGCCCGCGAGTTCCATTTAAAAGACTACATCAGGAGCAGTCGGGGTGGGGGGTCATGTCGAATTCGCGAAACGGCAACAAAGTTGCCCGGTCTCTCTATAAGCCCGGGCAGGAAGAATTGATCTGGTCCACGGCAAAAGTTGATGGCTTGGGAAAACACTTCTCTAAAGGAGGCGGGGGAATAATGATCGGAAAATTGCTTACTGAGACAACCTATCCCTGTGGTTTCTGCAGGGGAAAGGGAGAAAAACCGAAAGGGACCATATGTCCTGTATGCAGAGGAGCTGGAAAAATCACCGTAAATCCACCGGCGATTGTTTGTGCTTATTGTAAAGGTAGTGGAGAGGAAAAACCCAGAAGCAATATGACCTGCACAGTCTGTCGCGGCACGGGCTTTGTGAGCGTTGTAGAACCGATAGTAGGTTGTGCGCACTGCCGGGGAACGGGAAGTGAGCCGGGCAACAAACTCCCGTGCTTAAAATGCCGGGGTAAGGGTGTGGTGACAAAGCCAGACACCAGAAAGGCTATGCCTCCAAAGGAAGACTTCAACCGTCAGGCAAGGTTTCAAATGGAGCGGAAAAAACTATTTCAGGAACATCCGGCAAGACAGAAAAGGAATCCCACTGCCAGCGAAATAGAGGTGTTGAAGGTCTATTGCGAGTCCAAGCTGCGAAAGAAACCTGTCAATGTCAGTAACTGTACCGGTATGTCGTCGGCATATGTAAGCATGATGACACGGTCCCTGGTAGAGAACGGTCTTTTAATGGCAATTGCCCCGAGACAGTATGAAATTACATCCAGGGGAGAAAAGTTCTTCGAGGGAAACGGAAGATAGATCTATCTTCATTTGAACGTCTGATAGTGGTCAATGGTTATCACTTGTTAGCAATTGACACACATAATTTGTTGGCCGCCAAAGGCGGATGGAACATTATTTGAATCTTGGAGGGAAAAAATGGCTCTTAAACCGTCCCGGGATAATGACAGTACTGGTGGCCTAGCCGATGTAATTGACAAGATCCTGGACAAGGGACTGGTAATTAACGCGGATATTGCCGTATCCGTGGCGGGCGTTGAACTGCTCGGCATCAAGATACGCGCCGCCCTTGCCTCCTTTGAAACCGCGGCAAAATACGGGCTGGAATTTCCATCGGGGACCAACCTGGAAACGCCTGTCTGGGAAGAGGCGATGGTGGCGAAAGAAAACTGTCCCCAATGCAAGAAGAGAGTTCCCATTGAGGAACTTATTACGACCGGCTGTCCATGGTGCGGGTGGATAAGCGCAAAAGCAAAGGCGTTGACGCAGTCAGTGGTCATCGATTAAGGGACAGGAAGCAGGGGGCAGTGAACAGTGGTCAAAAGACAGTAGTTAGTGGTGAGTGGTGAGTAATAAAAACTGACCACTGGGAATTTTGAGATATGCCGATCGATATTGATGAAAAAAATCTGAAGCATGGGGTCCTCGGGTTAGTCGTGGCCCTTGTCGAGATTATAAAGGATGCGCTCAGGCTTCAGGCCATGAAAAGGATGGAAGGAGGAAGCCTGACGGAAGAAGAGATCGACAGGTTGGGACGCGCCCTGATGGATCTGGATGGCGCCATTGAGGAAATGAAAATAGAACAGGGGATTACGGAATCTGTAAAATCAGTTAGAGACGGTCTGGATGATATGGTGGACGATGTAATAAATAAATTAATCAATCCCGAGGAGTGGGAGAAAGCAGGGGACAAGGGATAGAGGGCAGGAGACAGGAGGCAGGAGACAGTAAAAGCAACTAACCACTGATTTATGACTACTGAAGGTATGCCATGAAAGACATAATAGGAAACCTGGTAAAAGAAGAAGTGCGGAATATCCTTTCCGAGAGCGAGGATATGATAAAAGATATCGTAAAAACATCCCTTCTTCCGGAGCTCAGGTCGGCGATTCGGGAATCGATTGCCGGAGAGGTTCAGGGAATATTGCAGAAAATTCCCACCATGGAAGAGGACATTCCATCATCCATAAGCACAAACGCTCACGCAAATTACAAGACGCGTAATCGAGATATAGAGCCGCCCTCAGACTCTGAGCCTCGGGCTTTAGATGCTGAACCCCGAGTCCCGAATGATGGACATTTGACTCGGGATGATGGGCAAACAAAAGGCAGATATCTCTACTGCATTGTCGAAGGGGACAAAACCACAAGCCTTGGAAGCATCGGGATAGACGGAAATGAAGTATATGCAATATCCTATAAAGGTCTTTTAGCATTTGTACATGATTGCCCTGCCGAACCTTACCGGTCAGAAGATGAAGAGATTGTTAAGGGATGGATCGTAACCCATCAGGATGTAGTCGATGCGGCATGGAAAAAATTTGGTACAGTTCTGCCTATGGGCTTTGATACAATTATCAGAGGGGATGAGCTTGCCGAACCGGAAGAAAACATGAATAACTGGTTAAAAGAAGATTATGACAACCTCATGGCAAAGCTGGAAAAGATTAGCGGTAAATCGGAATACGGTGTTCAGATCTTCTGGAACACTGGAACCATAGCTGAAAATATTATGAATGAAAATGGTGAAATCGGCAAATTAAACAAACAGATAAAGTCAAAGCCCAAAGGCACGGCCTACATGTATCGGCAAAAACTGGAAGACCTCTTGAAAAAGGAGATGGAGATACAGGCGGACAAATACTTTAAAGATTTCTACGATGAAATAAAACCGAGCGCAGATGACCTGAAAGTGGAAAAAACAAAGAGAACAGATGATGAAAACAAGCAGATGCTGATGAATCTTTCTTGTCTTATGTCTGACGTTGGAAGCCGGAAGCTCGGGAATAAGCTGGAAAAAATTAATTCCAGGGAAGGCTTTTCGGTTCGCTATACCGGCCCGTGGCCACCTTACTCGTTTGTGTAAGCACAATGAATAATTAAAAATGTATAATTAAAAATTGAGCAAGAAAAATTGAACAGGAAAAAGGTAGACATAGTAGAAAGGACATATAAATTTGCTTTGCGAATAGTGAAGTTAGTCAGAATATTACCAAAGGAAACAACAGGATTTGAAATAGGGAAGCAACTTATAAGGTCAGGGACTTCTATTGCCGCAAATGTTGAAGAAGCACAAGGTGCCTTTAGTAAAAAGGATTTTATTTACAAAATGCAAACATCTTTTAAAGAAGCAAGGGAGACAAACTTATGGCTAAGATTAATCGCGGATTCTAAGCTAATAGGACAATCTGACGAATTAGAAAGTTTAATTCAGGAATCTGCTGAACTTAGCAAAATTTTGGCTCAAATTGTAAAAAGTTCAAAAAAATAATTTTTCATTTTTAATTTTTCATTTTTTTATTGAAACGAAGTGACAGGTGGAACCTCAGCGCAATACAAACGCGACCCTTGTAGATTTATTAGACCGTGTCCTGGACAAGGGGTTGGTGATCCACGCCGATCTTATTGTATCCGTTGCCGGTGTTCCTCTGATCGGGGTTAATCTGCGGGCGGCCCTGGCCGGTATGGAGACAATGCTGAAATACGGGATCATGCAGGCGTGGGATGAACGTACACGGGCCTGGGAAAGAGAGAATCGAAGCGAGAAACAAACTTCCCTCATTCACGGCGAAGACATTATCCTTAAAATGCTGGGGGCGTACCATTCAGACGAGGGAATATATGCGACTTGGAGATATGGATATATCTGTCTGACTGGAAAATCATTACTTCTCTATCATGGGGGTTTTGAAAAGGTATTATTCAAAACACCTCTGGAGAATATAAAGGGTCTGGCAATCCGGACGGGTGAAAAATTCAGCGGAGAAGAGAGAGAGGAGCTGTGTCTTCTCCTGGATGGGGATAGGGTAGCGAGGTTTAGCGCTCTAAATGTGGATCGGTTGAAAGCGGCCATAGAAAAAAGGATGAATGAGCTGGGGCTTGCCCTGGAAACCGATTGGGCGTTTCCCATTGTTGAAGAAAGTATCGAGTCGTTTTTAACAACGGAAGAACGGGTCATCTCCAGAGAGAAAATGTGGTGCCTGATAGAGACAGACGGCATTATAGAAGACGCCTGGAAGCCGGGGCATCTATATCTTACGGATAAAAAACTGTGCTGGTGGTATGACTTTGAAAGAAAAATAGTCCTTGAAATTCCGATTGGAAATATCATCGCTTCAGCGGTCGAGATAAGAGACCTCAGTGGTTTCCTGAAGAAGAAAAAGGTTATGGATGTTCTTTATTCGGTCAATGGCACGAAAGGGGTGGCATCCTTTTCGGGCGGCGCACTGGAGGAATGGGACAAAATACTCGATACCATCGTAAACAGGGAGCGCGTAGTGGTTAGTGTTCAGTGATCAGTGGTGAGGGAACAGTGTTCAGTGATCAGTGGTGAGTGGTCAGTGATTAGTGGACAGTGAACAGTAACGGCGGCATAGTCGCCGAATATTCTGACCACTAATCACTATCTTTTAACCACTGACAGGAGGCAATATTATGGTTGCATTAAGGGGAAGTGACTCAAACGGCGTGTCCGCGAATTTAAGAGATGAGTCGGTTCATTCTGAAAGACTTGCCTTTACCGGCAGGATAGCTGCAAGTATAGCTCATGAGATACGAAATCCGCTGGGCAATGTGTCTCTGGCTGTACAGCAGCTCCGGGATGCCTTTACCGAAGATAGCCCCTGGGCCAAACATATCGAGGTGATTATCAGGAATACGGAGAGGATCAACTTCCTGATCACCGAACTCCTTAACTGCGCCCGGCCGCCGAAACTCAATATCCAGCCTCATGATGTCCATGAGATTCTGGAAGGCATTTTGGATTCCATAAAGACCAAGATCGCCTCGCAACGAACAGAAGTGCGCAGGAAGTATAACTCACAAATACCGCAAATAACTGTCGATAAGGAACAGATCGAGCGGGTATTCTCAAACGTGATGATAAATTCTCTTGAGGCTATGCCCAATGGGGGCAAGATGACTATAACCACAGAGATGGAAGGGGGTTTTCTTGTCGTAAAGATCCGGGATACGGGGGAAGGGATTCCGGAGGAAGATATTATCAGGATATTTGACCCCTTTTTTAGCACTAAGCCATCGGGAGTAGGCCTGGGTCTGTCTATGACTTACGGGATCGTTGTCAGCCACGGCGGCACAATAGGTGTTGAAAGCGAGCGGAACAGTGGCGCTCTTTTCGTGATCTCTTTGCCGATAAAATAGAGCAGGAGGAACGCTCATGAAAGAACTAAAATACGACATCAGAAGAGGAGCGGATACATACAGGTTGATCTATCACGCCAGGCTGCGGAGCTGGATTCTAAAGGGCATTATAAAACGTGGTGAAGCCCTGGTCTGGCGAAGCGGACTTTCGGGCTGGCGCAAACCTGAACAGCTCGAAGAACTAAGCCCTTATTTTGAACAACGGGAAGAAGAGCGTCTAAGAAGGAAAACAGATGCGGCAACGCCTCACCCGTTTCCGAAAAAGCGGATAAAGAAGATCTTGATTATAGACGACGAAGGGGACTTGTGCTGGCTCTTGGCCAATACCTTGCAGAAGAAAGGGTATAATATATCGACGGCCAACACCATCAGTGACGGTATGGCCCGCCTCAGGGAGGCGCCCGATTTATTGTTTTTAGACTTGAAGCTGCCTGACGGGAATGGAATGGACCTGCTTCCCAAGATTAGAGAGGTGACCCCGCAGACATCAGTAGTCATCATTTCCGCCTATGGCAGTGAAGAAAAAAGAGAAGAAGCAAAGGACAGGGGGATCTACAGTTTCCTTGACAAGCCATTTACCGAGGAAAAGATTTTGGAAGTCATAGGACAATTTCAATGTGAGGGACAGTGAATAGTGGGTAGCGTTGCCCCTCAGTGGGCAACATATCTGTGGGGCACAGCAACATATCTGTGGGCACAGCAACATATCTGTGGGGCACAGAGGCCCCACGCTACTGATCCCTGATCCCTGATACACGGAGGAGAACATTGACAAAGGCAATTGGCATAGACCTGGGAACAACATATTCGGTGGCGGCCGTCATGGAAGATGGTCATGCCAGGATAATTAAGAATGCCGAAGGTGAAAATCTCACTCCTTCGGCATACGCGGAAACGGCGCAGGGACACAGACTGGTCGGTTCGGTGGCCAGGGGGCAGGCTGCGGCCAATCCCGAAAAGACCGTGCTATCCATAAAAAGACACATGGGCACCGATTATCGAGTTTCCATAAATGGCCGAACCTATTCCCCACAGGAGATATCGGCCTTTATACTGCGAAAGATAAGATCGGATGCGAAAAAACAACTGGGTGAAGAGGTAACGAGAGCAGTCATCACTGTTCCCGCATATTTCAGCGACGCCCAGCGGCAGGCCACGCGTGAAGCCGGGATTATGGCGGGTCTGGATGTAATGAGGATAATCAATGAACCTACCGCTGCGTCTCTGGCCTATGGAATAGACCGTGAGGAAATTCAAACTGTTCTCATCTGGGATCTGGGCGGGGGAACTTTCGATGTATCTATACTGGAGATGGGAGACGGCATGTTTCACGTAAAGGCCGTGAACGGCAATACCGCTCTTGGCGGCGATGACTGGGATGAGATGCTGGCCGATTATCTTGCCGGAGAATTTTTGGTTGAACACGGGATCGACGTAAAATCCGAGGCGATGGTTTCCCGGCGCCTGAGGGAGGCTTGCGAAAAGGCCAAAAAGGAACTTTCATATAAACCAAAAGCCGGTATTTCCCTGCCTTTTGCCAGGACAAATAATGGAGGATGGAAAAACCTTGAAACACTCATCGATCGGGACACATTTGAAACAATCACTGCGAACTTGAGGAAAAAGCTTATCGGCCCCACACTACAGGCCCTGACCGATGCCGGACTCGCGCCGGAAGACATCGACAGGGTTGTTCTCGTGGGAGGTTCCACGAGGATGCCCGCCATAAGGCGACTGGCGAAGGAGTTCTTTTATCAAAAACCATATACAAAGATCGATCCCGATGAAGTAGTGGCTATCGGGGCCGCCGTTCAGGCAGGAGTCTTAACAGGTGAGGTTGACAATGTCACCCTGGTGGACGTTACTCCCCTTTCACTGGGAGTAGAAACTCAGGGAGGTCTTTTTACAAAGCTCATTACCCGTAATGCCACGATTCCCACGTCGGCAGGCCAGATATTCACCAACGCCGCGGATGACCAGACTGTCATGGATGTCCATGCTCTCCAGGGCGAGCGTGAAATGGCCGCGGATAATATAAGCCTGGGGCAGTTCCAGTTGACCGATATCCCTCCACTGCCCAGGGGAAAGGCACAGGTGGAGGTTACCTTCGAGATCGACGTGAACGGAATAGTAAAGGTTTCCGCTCAGGAACTTTATACGGAGCAGCAAACCGGGATTACAATCAATGCGTCACATCTGCTGTCGGATGAGGAAGTGGCTCATGCGGTAAGAGAGGCCGAGACACATGCCGAAGAGGACACGAAAAGGCGCGGGGAAGTGGAGATCAATATCGCGGCCGACGGCATGATCCGCGCGGCCGAGTTGTTCATGGAAGAAAAAGAAAAGGATGCATCTGCTTCTTTCCTGAAAAGGATTGAATCGGCAATACTGGATCTTAAAGAATCATTGGCAGAAGGCGAAAGCGATAATATCAAAGGTGGAACGGATGCGTTGAGAAAATTGCTGGAAAAAGCGTAAAAAACCAGAGGTCGGGATTCAGGAGGCAGTAGCCATAATGGGGAGCTCCAAAATTATACGGGTTTTGCTAATCGAGGACAATTCCTTCGACGCTTGCGTGATCCAGGAGATGCTTGCCAAAGCAAAGGGCGCTTCTTTCGATCTGGAGTGTGTTGACCTGCTCTCGACAGGTCTTGAGCGTCTTGCAAAGGGGGGAATCGACCTGGTACTCCTGGATCTTTCCCTGCCGGAGTGCCAGGGGATTAACGCGTTCAGCAAGGTTTGCGCCCAAGCACCACAAGTGTCTGTGGTGGTAATGACCAGTCTCGCTGATGAAGTGACTGCAATCAAGGCAGTTCGTGAAGGCGCTCAGGATTACTTTATTAAGGGCCAGGTGGCTGGCTACCGGCTGGTGAGATCCATACTCTATGCCATAGAGCGCAAGCAGGTGAAACAGGAGTTACAAGAAGCTTATGATAAAGCAATGCAATATGAAATTGCCAAGCGCATGCGGATAGAGGAAGAGTCCAAACAGAGTATAAAGAAGCTGAGAACAACCCTGGCCGGCACTATCCAGGCAATATCTGTAATAATTGAAAGACGCGATCCATCTACTGCCGGTCACCAGAAGACGGTATCAGAAATTGCACGAGCGATCGCGCAGGAAATGGGGCTGCCAGCTGACATCGTTGAAAAGATCCGCATTGCAGGTATCTTGCATGATATCGGTAAGATATCAGTACCGTCAGAAATCCTCAGCAAGCCGGCGAAACTGACCGATGTCGAGTTCAGCCTCGTCAAGCTTCACCCTCAATCAGCCTATGACATCCTCAAAGAGGCGGAATTACCCTTCCCTATAGCTGAAATCGCGCTTCAGCATCATGAGAGGATGGATGGTTCCGGCTATCCTAAAGGACTGAAGGGCAATGACATCCTCCCTGAGGCGCGTATCCTGGCCGTTGCCGATGTCGTGGAAGCCATCTCCTCGCATCGCCCCTACAGACCGGCGCTTGGGATAGATAAGGCATTGGATGAAATTTCAAAGAAAAGAGGTGTCCTTTATGATGCCGAAGTTGTGGATGCCTGTTTGAGGGTTTTTGTCGAGAAAGGGTTTAAGCTCGAGTAAGAGATGCATCGACACAAAAAAACCATCGTTTAAGAAGTTGATACCAGTTTATGTGGTGTGGCAGCAGGGCGTTTGTCAGCAGGAGAGGATCTGAAGGCAATTTCCGGTAATGTGGAAAAGGTGAATCGCCTGAGTGATGATATGACAGAAGATGCCCCAATGGGGCCGAGCTGGACGATGTTGTCCAAACCTGTGATAGCCGCAGTATCGGGGTATGCCGTGGCGGGAGGACTGGAACCGGGCGTAACGGAAAGTTTTGACATATAGCCTGCCGGAGATCTCAGGGTTCGTAATAAACAGGTTTTCCCATTTCCGTGAAGGAAAAGTTCAGGAAGATGCTGTGTCCGTTATAATCAAGGACCCTCAAATCATCTTCCTGGAGCAGATCGTTCATCACGATGTCGAAGTGTTTGCCGTATCTCTCCTTCACTTTTTCTACGGGCAGATCAGAAGCAATGAATTTTTTTATCCCCTTCGCCGCCAGCTTTTCTACAAAATCAGGATTGGTCAAGGACTTGTACGAGGTCATGATAAGAATGGGCCCTGTGCCCGTAAATATTATGCTGGTTTTCATGTCTGAAACCTCCTCTCCCTGTCTGACGACAGGAATACAAAATTTAAACATGCCACACTTTTGAGGCAAGGCAAGTATAGCTCGAAATCGTATATACGCGCAATCCTGAAACGCCGCATTGTGGATGGATGGAGCCGGCATTTTTTACCTTGAAAAAGAAGGTTCTTTGAGATATTACCGTGGAAAATCATGGGCGGTTAACTCAGCGGGAGAGTGCTACCTTCACACGGTAGAAGTCACTGGTTCAAACCCAGTACCGCCTACCATGAAAATCAAGGGGTTGCGGTTGATGCCGCGGCCCTTTTTCAGTTGAGAAAAGGAGAATTCTTCAAAAACCCTGATGACAAAGGAGGCCGTAATGGAGATTATTTTTAACGCGGAAGTCCTGCCATGGAAAAATCACCCTGTGGTCAAAGATGTTTCCTTAAAAACAATAATCACCACGGAACAATTTGGAAAAGACAGTCCATCCATAATAATAGTAAAAATCCCTGTCGGGATCGAAGTTCCGGAACATGTTCACGAAGAAAGTGAGGACATCCTTTTTATATTGACCGGAAAAGCGACTATGTGGATAGATGGCATCGGGAATTTGAAACTTCAAAAAAACGCAGTCGTTCGTGTTCCACGAAACACGAAACACAGGATATTCGATGTGACCGATGAGCTTCTGGTATATGACGTCTTCTCCCCCGGTACTATGTAGTTTCACACAGGCTTCCTTCTTGCGGTTCCCATAGATACAGCAATTTGCCTTTTCACATTTCACAGATTGTGAAATCAAAGGTATTGAGTGTATAAGAATAATCAGCTATATGTTCCCGCGCTGAAATATACATTCTGACGGAAATACAGGAGAAAAAACGAAATGAATACCTACCAGAAATGGTTTCTGGCCAGCAGACCGTGGTCCTTTACGATGACCGCAGTCTCAGTGAGTGTGGGGAGTGTTCTTGGTTCCATGGACGGCAGCTTTTCATGGTTTCTTTATTTACTTACCCTTGTCGGCATAATTTTTATGCACGCCGCGGCAAACCTTTTTAATGACTACTATGATGTTTTGAGCGGAGTCGACACCCTCGAGGTCTCAACCGCGCAGTATCGTCCCCATCCACTCGTTGAAGGAACGCTTAAGCCAGGGGAAGTGCTGATCGAAGCGATCTGCCTTTTTCTTCTCGCGGCGATCATCGGTATTTTTCTTGCTGTAACGAGGGGATGGACAATTCTGATAATAGGTATGGCCGGGGCCTTTGCGGGTTTGTTTTATACGGCGCCTCCCTTCAGGTATAAATACAGGGGATTAGGGGAGGTCTCAACCTTTTTGATGTGGGGGCCGTTAATGGTAGAGGGGGCGTACTTTGTTCAGCGGCAGACTTTGAGCGTGGATGCCCTCTGGGTTTCGCTTCCCTTTGGCGTGCTGGTGGCTCTGGTGCTCCTCGCCAACAACATTCGAGACGCCGTGGATGACGAAAAAAGAGAAATAAAAACCCTGCCGATCATAGCCGGTCGTCAGAGGGGCATCTGGATATATGTGATGCTGGTAGTATTTGCCTACGTGTCGGTTGTTCTGATGGCATTTACAGGACCCCTGAACCTCTGGTCCCTGATGGTGCTCGTTTCGCTCCCGCTGTTCTTCAGCCTGTTGCGCCGGATGATAAAAAATCCTCCCATTGATGCCGACGCGCAGACGGCGAAACTGAACACGGCGTTCGGCATCCTGCTCCTCATCTCACTTATAATAGGGAGGCTGGCTTGAAACAGCCTGAGTTTTCATGGAAGCCTTTACTGGTAACGATTGTCCTCGCGAATGTACTCTGGTTTGCCACATTTTACCTCACCTTCAGCACCTTCTGGATCAAGATCACAATCTCAGCATCCTCGCTTGCCGCCCTGTCCTGGTGGATTAGACCAATCAGCAAAGAACGGTTCCATATCGATGCAAGGGCGCTGCTTCTTGGGTTCATCTCCGCCGTGGCGCTGTATCTGATCTTCTGGGCCGGAAAAGAAATATCGTCGGCCATCTTTCCCTTCGCGGAGCGTCAGATAGGAGGTATATATGGCAAGGGGAGAGGCACTCCCATGTGGGCTATTTTTCTCCTGTTATTTTTCATTACGGGTCCGTGTGAGGAACTTTACTGGCGCGGTTTCCTGCAGGACAGACTCATGGAACGTTTCGGGGGCTGTGGAGGCTGGCTTCTCACCACCGCAATCTATGCCGGTGTTCATATCTGGTCATTCAATTTCATGCTTATCGGGGCGGCAGTCGTTGCCGGCGCCTTCTGGGGGGCCATGTACTGGCGCATCGGAAATCTGTTGCCTGTCATCATCTCCCACTCCCTCTGGAGCGCCTTTATATTTGCAGTAATTCCCCTGTCATAAATAGGGACAGATTGATTATTACAATAGGCAAAACCCAACAAAGTCGTTGATATATGTGGGGGAAATCCGGGAAATTTAGTTCATGTAGGTTGGGTTGAATAAAGTGAAACCCAACAAAATGTTTCATCCAGATAGAAAAAGAAAAAACAAAATGTCTGCCAGCGTCGTTTTTGGGAACATCTGATTCGTGGTGAGCAGGATTTTATTCAACATGTCGAGTACATTCACTATAATCCGGTAAA
>Ga0208900_1000277_pt1 | contig 33063 bp, 28 predicted proteins | sample AntAceMetag02UKK_FD_184763 | JGI IMG/M metagenome (GOLD analysis project Ga0208900, IMG submission 184763) | Saline lake microbial communities from Ace Lake, Antarctica - Antarctic Ace Lake Metagenome 02UKK (SPAdes) (version 2) | ecosystem: Environmental > Aquatic > Non-marine Saline and... | reverse complement strand
AAAATAATGGAATGAGTTGGTCAAAAAAAGGTTCTATTGCACTGGCATCAATTACTGCTATTAAAAGGAACAAAGAAAGTAAAAACTGGTTTGAAAAAAAAGAACTTGAGTTTAAACTTGCTGCGTAAACGCCAGAAAATATACATGATTTCAATGGCACAGGTCGAAATTTTTTGAATTACCGGTCACCGATTTCAACACCCTTTATTGATCTTTAACTTTAATTCCAGGAATTCTATAGAATTTAGGATGAATCTGTGATTTATTGGTTATCACTTGAGAGGGGGGGATTCAATAACTTATTACAAAACATATTCATGGTCTTTCTCAAATTTTTGATTATTAATTTGCTTTTTTTTTGCAATCACAAGGTTAAAATGATTTCTATAAACATTGAAAAAGTCAAACAGACCCTTTCAGCAGCAGACCGAACAGGCAAACTGCATACCTTTTTCAATGGATACAAAAAGCGATTGAGAACCTTGCTGATTACATCCTTGGAGAAAAAACCGATAACGCCGTATCGCATGCACCTTTTAAAGAGCCCTTATGGACAAAATCGAATCGACACTTTCCTCAATAATTTTGGAAATGCTCTCAACGGGACTGTTGATATCTTCATGGAAGACATGGAACAAATAGGCATGGTTCGGGTCCTGGAAGGTTTTCATTTGAACGATGTTTATGATTACACTATAGCATTTAAAGAAGCGTTATGGCAATGCGTTATGGACTACAACCTGAGTACAGACCAGGAAAATACAAAACTCAACGACAATGATATTTTTGCCATTCACGGACTCCTGGACTGTTCTTACTACCTGCTGTCGCTTTCTTTTTTCAAGAATCGGGATGAAATCATCAAGCGCCACCGGAATCAGCTTCAGGACATGCAAAAATATACGGTCAGGATAGTATCTATATTTGATGAAGAAAAAATCTGGGCAGACGTCATCCAGGGAGTATTTAATATTTACGGTCTCTATGGAACAATTTTACTTTTTGATCAGCAGGAAAGGGATTTATTCATTAAAAAGATTATCGGGCTTCAAATCTCCCAGGATACATTAAAAAAAATAGCCAAAGACATGGTTATTTCTCCCAGGCCCTTTGCCATAAACGAAAATGATGCCCATCTGAATCTGACTTCCAAGGAAGTGCAAAACGAATCTTTCAAACTCATTTGCGCTCCGATTAAAAGAAGTACCTCACAATCGACAGCGATACTTTTTGTCCACAACCAGGGAAACATTTTCAATTTCTCCAAATTTGAAAGAAACCTTTTTCTTCAGTTTTCATACATTACCAGCGCTGTTTCCGCAAACTGCCACATGGTTTCTGAAATAGATAGGAAAAAAGAAGACTTGACCGAACTTGCCGGGAAATTGATCTCCATTCAGGAAGAGGAAAGAAAAAAAATTGCCGCCGATATTCACGATATCCTGACCCAGGCTCTTACAGGAATTGGATACAAGGCACTTTATTGTATGGAGATTGCTGATAAAGATTCGGACATATTAAAACACGAATTGAATGACCTAACCATAAATATTAATGAGGCTTTACGGCAATCACGACAGATCATCAGCAATCTCCACCCCCGCATTCTCGATGATATAGGTATAGTCCCTGCAATCAGACAACTCACCAATAATTGCGGTGCAAAATTCGGTCTCAAAATAAATTTTTACTATCCCCCGTGCCTGAATGTTAGTCCGGAAAATGGGATCGCAATTTTCCGAATACTCCAGGAAGCTTTAAATAATATAGCCAAGCATGCAAACGCAAGAGTCGTCGATATCACAATATCCACAACAACGAATCATCGTCTCGAACTGAAAATCCGGGACAACGGACAGGGTTTTAATTTGAAGAGAACACGGAAAACCGGAAAAAATTCCGGAATGGGACTTCTGATTATGAAAGGAAGAGCCGAAGACCTGGGGGGCACATTCAATTTGAGTTCCATTCCGGAACAGGGAAGTCAAATCAACGTATCAATACCTTGCAGGAGTCTTACCCATGAAATCGAAGATTAAAGTCATGGTAGTCGACGACCACGCTATCGTACGGGAGGGATTAAAATCACTCATTGGACTGGATGAGAAGCTCTATGTTGTGGCAGAAGCGTCATCCAGCATGGAATGCCTTGACAAGATTGATGAACATATGCCCGATATCGTCCTGATGGATTTAAAAATGCCCGGCGTCAACGGCATAGAGGCGACGCGCCTGATCAAAGAACGACATTCAAAAATCAAGGTTATTCTGTTAACCAACTATGACGATGAAGCGTATGTGGTTGAGGCGATCAAAAGCGGTGCAGACGGGTATGTACTCAAAGATGTTAAAAAAGGAGACTTGCTGCAGATTATTCACAAGGTTCTACAAAACCAGGCGTATATTGATCCCGGTGTAACTCGCCAAATGTTCAGCCAGCTTAAAAAATCCACTTCATCCAGTGAAAAAATCTCGAAACGTCCGTCCCTGTCGCACAGAGAGCTTGAGATTATTGCCCTGCTTGTGGAAGGCTGGTCTAACAAGGAAATTTCTCAAGCAACACATATTTCACCAGACACCGTAAAGTCTCATCTGAAAAATATTTACTCAAAACTGGGTGTCCACAACCGTTCACAGGCTGCAAAGGTCTCTATTCAGGAAGGTATTGTACATCTGACGATGTGATGTTTCAATACGAGAAGTGTCGGTATCTTCTTTCTTTTGCATTAAAAATCAAAAACAACGGCTCTCCCCCTTTTGGGTGATCCTATTTCACCCGAAAGGGGGATTTTCATCTTTATTATTTACTGATATTTCAATCAGAATAGAAGCTTTGTATAAAAAGCTTGGTATTCAGTAACTCAAAAAAGGAGAAACCGCATGGAGAAAAGCACCAAAGGGAAAAGTATTTCTCACCGCGAATTTCTTAGAAGCACAGTTTTTGGAAGCACTGCTGGATATATCCTTTAACGGATTTGATCAAAATTCATACGACAACAGGAGTGTTCAATGAATTCGAAAGCTACCGATCTACACGGGAGAACAGCCATAGTAACCGGAGGTGCCAGGGGCATCGGTGCTGCAACGGCAATTACACTGGCTAAAGCGGGTGCAGATATTGTTATCGCTGATCTTATTTTAGCACAGGAAACTCTCGAAGAGATAAAAGAAACCGGCCGCAGTGCCATTGCTGTAAAAACTGATGTATCTAAAGTCGAAGTTGTAAAAAAGATGACGGATCAGGCAGTGGAGGCCTTTGGTCAGATTGATATTCTGGTCAATAATGCCGGGGTGGTTCACCGGGACAGCTTACTTGAAACCTCAGAGAGCACCTGGGACTGCGTACTTGCGGTGAGCCTTAAAGGAACGTTTTTGTGTATTCAGTCAGTATATCCCCACATGCGGAAGCAAAAATACGGTAAAATCATCAATGTTAGTTCAATTTCAGGAATTATCGGCGGGGCTGTTTCCAAATTTGACGATACCCCTGAAATGTCAATGGGGCGTTCAGGCCCGGCGTATGCTTCTGCCAAAGGCGGAATGCTTGCCTTAACCCGATGGGTTGCAAAAAATATCGCCAAAGACGGAATCTATGTCAATGCCATAGCACCGGGAGCCTGCGAAACCGAGATGACAAGAGGATACGACTACAACGTCGATTTTTTGCCTATTGCCAGGATGGGACAACCGTCTGAAATGGCCCAGACAATCCTTTTTTTGGCTTCGGATGCCTCCAGTTATATTACAGGCCAGGTTATCAACGTCGATGGCGGATGGGTAATGGCCTGAACACAAAAGCGCAATACAAGCAGCAAGGAGTTAAAATAAATTGAATTTAAGTATGCTTTTGACAAAAACAGCTCGGAAAGTTCCGGATAAATTAGCCTTGGTTCACAAAGAGACGCGTTTGACATACAGGGAGTTCAATGCAAGATGTAATCGGCTGGCAAACGCGTTTTTAAATCTGGGTTTAAAACAGGGAGATAATGTTGCCATTCTCCAGTACAATTATCCTCAAACTTTTGAATCCATTTTTGCCTGTTTCAAGGCCGGAATATGCGTGGTTCCAATAAATTTCAGGCTTCATCCCAAAGAATTTGCATTCATTATTAATCATTCCAATGCAAAAGCTGTGATTTTGTCGCATGAATTTAATGAAACGATACTTGAGGTTCAAGACCGCTTCCCCGATGTTCAAAACCTGATTACACTAACCGATTCAAATGAAAAATTGCTCGATTACGAGGCATTGTTAGATGCCGAATCTGACCGGTTTTCAGACGCGGATGTTTTACCTGATGATCTTGCCTGGTTGTTCTATACATCGGGAACCACCGGGATGCCAAAGGGGGCCATGCTGACCCACCGTAATCTTCTTGCCATGACCATGAATTTTTACGTTGATATTGCTCCAGGATTCTCTTATGATGAGGTGGTTTTACATGCTGCCCCCCTATCCCACGGCAGCGGACTCTACAGCCTGCCCAACATCGGCAAGGGTGCGACTAATGTAATTTTAGGATCGAAATCCTTTGATCCGGAGCTTGTTTTCAAAACCATCGAAGAGTGCCGTGTAACCAACATGTTTGTCGCTCCCACCATGATAAAGATACTCATGGACAGCACTTTTTTAAACCAATATGACCAGTCTTCTCTCAAAGCCATGAATTATGGCGGCGCACCAATGCTGGTGGAAGATATGAAAACAGCTATCCAAAAATTAGGCCCCTGCCTGGTGCAGCTTTTCGGCCAGGGTGAATCTCCCATGACCATCTCGTATTTGCCCCAGTGCGATCATGTTCCAGACGGGTCGAAAAAACAGATGGCCCGGCTGGCATCTGCAGGCATTCCACGCACGGATGTGGAGATCAAAATTGTTGATGAAGAATACAACGAACTTGCTTCCGGCGAGATTGGAGAAATTATCACTCGGTCAGACCTGGTCATGAAAGGATACTGGCGTAACCCAAAAGCCACAAAAGAGACATTGAAGCACGGATGGCTTAAAACCGGAGACATGGGGTATATGGATGAAAACGGTTATCTGTATATCAAGGACCGTTCTAAAGACATGGTTATCAGCGGAGGTGAAAACATCTACCCGCGTGAAATCGAGGAAGTCCTGATACAGCATCCTGCTGTCAGAGAGGTTTCTGTCATCGGTGTCCCTGATCCCAAATGGGGTGAAGTTTTAAAGGCAGTGGTGGCCCTTGTTACCGGAGAATCCGCCACCCAAGAAGAACTGATTTCTTTTTGCAAGGACAATATTGCAAGTTACAAGAAACCCAAGTCCATCGATTTTGTGGATGAACTTCCAAAAAGTAATTACGGCAAGATCTTAAAACGGGAACTTCGCGCGAAATACATACAGGACAAAAACCGGGAGGTATAGCAGCATCATGAGAAAAAGAAAACTGGGACGAAATGTTGCAGTGGTAGGGGCAGGCATGTCCAATTTCGGTATGTTCAAGGAAAAAGATTCCAAAGACTTATTTGCAGAAGCATACGGGGAGATGATTGCCTCTATTGACAAGGGGTTTGACCCAAATGATATCGATGCCCTTTATGTTGGAAATTTTACCAGCGATATTTTTATCAATCAAGCCCATTGGGGCCCCATTATATCTGATTTGATCGGTGTGACCCCTCGACCGGCGACACGCACGGAAGGGGCCTGTGCATCAAGTGCTCTGGCATTTCGGGAAGGTGTTCTGGCCATCGCATCCGGCTTTTACGACATGGTTCTCGTCGGTGGTGTGGAGGAAATGTCCAAGTGTACTACAGAAGAGGTCACCGAAGGTTTGTCGCTAGCTTCCGTACCCTACGAGCAGAGAGTCGGGTTCACATTCCCGGCAGTTTTTGGTGCAATCGCAACCGCCTATTTTGCCAAATACGGTGCGACCAGAGAAGATTTGATGAATGTGACCATCAAAAGTCATAAAAATGCGCCGCTAAATCCAAAGGCTCAGTTCGGAATCACTATCCAGAATCTGATGGATGCAAAAATTGATAAGGCCAAACGTATGGGAAATCCCATTCCCCAGTGGGAAAATGAAAAAGATTTTTTACGCGATCCCCGCATCAATCCATCCGTTGCCTGGCCCATGCATCTGTTCGACTGCTGCCCCATCAGTGATGGGGCAGCCTGTTTGCTTCTGGTTGCCGAAGATCTGGCATACAACTTTACCAATGATCCGATCCACGTCATCGGCATGGGGCAAGGCAGTGGTCGCGGGCTCCATGCGGCCGACTCCCTGACATCATTTGAAGCCACACGCAGGGCCGCACAAGAGGCGTATTCCATGGCCGGACTGACCCCAGATGATATCCAGTTTGCAGAAGTGCATGATTGCTTTTCCATGGCTGAAATACTCCATTTAGAAGATCTTGGGTTTTATGCGCCCGGTCATGGCTACAAGGCGGTTGGCGAAGGCCTGACTGCGCTTGATGGCCCAAAGCCGATCAACACATCCGGCGGCCTCAAATGCAAGGGACACCCTGTAGGCGCTACCGGGGCTTCCCAGATGGTTGAAGTTTGGACTCAACTTAGAAACAGGGCCGGTAAGAGGCAAATTCCTAATAAAGATCTGCGTATTGGTGCGGCTCATAATTTGGGCGGCACCGGTGGGACCAGCACTTTTACCATTTTTGAAAGGAGATAGCATCATGCAAACCAAACCCTTTAGCGACATCGTTTTTAATCAGTATCTTGAGCAAGAAAAACTAATGGGCTGCCGATGTACGCAATGCGGCGCCTTGTTTGCGCCGCCCCGGCCGATTTGTATCAAATGCTACCAATCGGAATTGGAATGGGTTGAACTGAAAGGTCAAGGCGAACTGGCTGCCTTTTCTTGTATTTCCATCGGACCCGGTTTCATGATCCAGGAAGGTTACAACAGAAAGAATCCGTATTGTGTGGGTGTTATAAATCTTGAGGAAGGTGTCAGGGTCGATGCACGAATAGAAGGCGTTAATCCTAGCCATCCGGAAGATATTACGGTGGGGACGCCCATGCAGGTTAAATTCCTGCATAAGCCGTTTGGCACGGGGAAAAGGACCTATTTGGCCTTTCAACCTTTAGAATAGTACAAGAAGAAAGGCAGGGAGAGGCAAATGGGAGGGAACAGTATGTCGATTTATATACCATACTTTTGACATTTTACCAGTCAGAGTACTATTCTCGTAAAATACGCTGTATATATATATTGCATCTCAGAAGATTACAAAGATAGGAACTTGCTTTCTGGATGATGGCAACTTTAGTACGGCACCCGGCTTCATGCTAGAAGATTTGGAAAAAGCCTTCCAGTATGAGGTTTTAAAAATGCTCAAAAAAGAGAGAAAAATAAATGATGCTATTATCGAGAATATGCTCTCCTGGTATCATACAGGTTTTCATGTATATATTGGTAATAAAATTGATCTCGATGACAAAACTGGTCTTGGAAATCTGGTCAAATATATTATCCGTGCATGTTTCTCTCAAGAAAGATTGATTTATGTTTCGCCAAAAAAATCAAATGACGGTATTGCCAAGGTGATTTATACCGCCAAGGACAGGAAGTCCCGGAAAGTTTTTAATGCTCTGGATTGGCTTGCTCAACTGGTGACTCACATTCCTAACCAGTATGAACAAACTGTCCACTATTACGGTTTCTATTCCTACAAATCAAGAGGGTTAAGAAAAAAAGCTGATACTGATAATAATATTCCGGCTATTATACCGAATGAAATGTTTTCCAAAGAATTCCGGCAAAATCAGAAAGAATTTGATAGTTTTCGATTTTTTCATATAAACATCCAGATTATTTCCATCACCTCACTTTAATGTCTATATTTTATTTCACGAATATCCTGACTGGGTGCATATTTCAGTTTTTGGGGTCTATTTCATACTTCTACTAACAAAAAGCGTCTTCCTATCTGTTTATCTGTTCATTCCATCTTGAGTACAATTTTGCCAATCTGCCTGTTTGATCGCATGTAGTCCTGGGCCTCGACTGCCTTTTCAAAAGGAAACACCCGGTCTACCACCGGCCGCAGTCGCCCGTCTGCCAGGGCCGGGACAAGATCGTCTATGACCCCCCTGGCAATATCAATCTTTTCCTCCAGTGTCCGGGTACGGAAAGTGACGCCGATCACCCGCAGGCGATTGAGCGCCAGAAGCTCCATGTCGAGTTCACCGACCGCTGGACCAAGCCGGCCAACGCTGACCAGGCAACCCTTAACGGCCAAGGCCTGGAGGTGATCTGCCAGACAGGCGCCGCCGACGTGGTCGACAATAACGTTCACGCCTCTGCCGCCCGTTACCTCCCGTGCGGCCTCCGCAATGTTTTCGGTGCGGTAATCGATGACCCGGTCCACTCCCAGCGAATGGAGCGCCGCCACTTTGCCTGGTGAGCCGGAGGTACCGATAATTGAGGTACTCCCTAAAAAGCGGGCGAGTTGAATCCCAGCCACCCCGACACCGGAAGAAGCGGCGGTAACCAGCACCGATTGCCCCGCCCGCAGCCTGGCGTTGGTAACCATGGCATTATACTGAGTCATGTAGCCAAGGGCGAACGCCGCCGCTTCTGGCCATTCCAAACGGTCGGGCACGGGGATCGCCAGCCGATGGTCCAGGACGGCAAACTGCGCATACCCGCCCGTGCAAAGTCCCGCAACACGATCACCCGGTTTGAATCCGTAAACTGCTTCTCCGGCCGCCACCACCTCGCCGGCCGCCTCAAGACCGGCCACTATCGGCACGAGCGACGCCGCGCCCGCAGGGTATTTTCCTTGGAGCTGAAGGAGATCGGCCCGGTTCACCGACGCGGCCTTCACGTTGATCAACAGATCGCCAGGGCCGGGAACGGGTGTCGGCACCTTTTGCCACACCAGTTTCCCGACATCAGCTTTCGCCTCAATCACCATCGCCTGCATGAACACCTCCCTGTTCTTTTACTCTGCAAATCAAAAACTTGTAACGGTTGGCGCCCTTTTTTGAGCTTCGGGGCGATCACCCATAGATGTACGCTGGCAACCAGAGAACCAGTTGGGGAAAAAGAATAATGACCAGCAAACCTATAAGTTGCAAGATAATAAACGGAACCACACCCTTGTAAATGTGGCTGAGATTGATACCGGGCGGGGCAATGCCCTTGAGATAAAACAAGGCAAATCCGACCGGAGGCGTTAAAAACGATGTCTGCATGGTGACGGCAACCATAATAATGAACCAGATTATCTCTGGCTGGCTTACAACCCCGTAACCGTTCACAGAAATGTCCAGGGCTGAAACCACGGGGGCAACCAGCGGAAGAACAATCAGGGAGATTTCGATCCAGTCCAGGAAAAAGCCGAGCAGAAAAACGAGAAACAGTATAAAAGTGATAATTCCATAATCTCCGAACGGAAGGCTCATCAAGAGCCTTTCGACCAGCTCATCCCCACCAAGACCCCGCAGCACCAGAGCAAAACAAGTTGCGCCGACCAGTATTCCGAAGATGTAAGCGGTGGTGTTATAGGTAGAACAGAGGACCTCTTTGAGGACGGAAAAATTAAATTTTCTGTAAGCAATGGCAAGGACCGTGGCCATCAGGGCCCCGACTCCGCTGGCCTCTGTGACGGTGGCAATGCCGGTAAAGATGGACCCGAGCACCGATAACATGAGGAATAAGGGCGGAATGATGCGTTTTATGACTTCGAAAAGGACACCCCAGGTAATCGGGCGGCGATCCGGGGACAAGGGTGCCGCATCCGGATTGAAGTAACAATAAACGAGCAGATACACGACGTAAAGGAACGCCAGCAGGAGTCCCGGAAAAACAGCCCCCAAAAACAGATCACCAACCGAGACGCTCAGCTGATCACCCATCACCACCAGCATAATGCTTGGTGGAATCAGGATACCCAGGGTCCCTGCGCTGGCCACCGTGCCCAACGCCAGTGTCTTGTGATACCCCTGCTTGAGCATCGCCGGTATGCTGATAAGCCCCAGCATGACAACCGAAGCACCGATAATCCCCGTGGATGCAGCCAGCAGTAAGCCGATAAACATCACTGTAATGGCCAGCCCCCCGCGAACTTTTCCGAAAAGCTCCTGTGCCGACACCATGAGCCGTTCGGCAATGCCCGATTTGTCCAGCATCAGCCCCATGAAGATGAACATGGGAAGGGATATCAGCACCCAGTTGGTCATCGTGTTATAGATACGGGTCACGACAAGCCCAAAATAGTTGAAATCGAGGCCAGTTATCGTGCCCAGATACTGATCGGAAAAATACCCGATGCCCGTAAATAGGATCGAAGTCCCGGCCAGGCAAAATGTAACCGGGTAGCCCGAAAGCAGCAGAACGATAAACGAGACAAACATCGCTATAACAAGATAATCATTGATTTCCATGGCTCTTCCCGAACAAAAATAGTAAAGACCGCATCATCCGCGAGATGATGGCAATGCCGAAAAACCCGAAACTGATGGGGATGACAGCCTTGATAGCCCAGCGCCACGGGAGCCCCAGCGGGGCTACGGACCGTTCGCTGTGAATCCAGGAATCGAGAAAAAACTGGTAGCCGTGAATAATGACTGCGACAATAAATGGCAGCATGAGAAACAGGGCGCCCAGAACCTCTATCCAGTGCCGCACTTTTTCCGGAAATCGGTTACTGATCAGATCAACCCGGACATGGGCGTCTGTAATTACTGCGTAGGAAAGGCCGAACATAAAGGACAGGCCGTATATATGCCATTCGAGTTCCTCCAGAACAACCAGGCCGTTGTTGAAACCGTAACGAAGCGTCACCTGCAGTACGATGACCAGAATCAACAAACCGTTGGCCCATGCCATGGTCCTGCCAAAGCCCAGGAGCAGATTGTCCAGCCTGTCCAATGAGCCCTCTTTTCTCTTAGTGGATTCCATTTTCACACCCGCCATATTCAATCGAATCGATGTGGTTTCCCGCAGCCCGCGCGGGAAACCACATCCGGTTATCCAAATTCATCGATTGTGAAGATTATTACGAATGTCCCTGGTTTCTTTGAACGACAGAAACAGAAGACGCCCCCACACCCGATCACCGGCAAGACCTGCTTCACTTCGGTCTCGGCAGGTGGGCTATACTCTCATAAGGCTTGCATTGTTCTGTAAAGGCTTTGTAATCTTCCCAGACCTTCTTGAAAAACGCATCCTGGGACGCCTCTTCTTCAACCACTTCATGCCATGTATCCTCAAACAGCTTCAGCATTTCAGGGGACCATTGCCGATTCTGCGTACCATGCTTCTCCACGTTTTCCCTCACCACCTGACCCTGTTCGCCATGCGATTTGCTCATGGAGTATAGATTGATTGCACGTGTCGAGATCTCCATGATGGCCTTTTGCTGGGGACTCATGGAATCCCAGGTATCTTTGTTGATCAGAAACTCCAGATGTGTGGAAGGCTGGTGCCAGCTCGGAAAATAATTGTATTTCGCTACTTTGTAGAATCCTACCCGGGTATCGATGGCCGGCGTCGAAAACTCGGTCGCATCCAGGGCACCTTTTTCAAGCGCCGGAAAAATCTCCCCGCCAGGAATCGTCGTAACGGAAGCCCCGAGCTTGCTGAGTACTTTTCCGCCAAGGCCGAAAAACCGAATTTTCACCCCTTTAAGATCTTCCGGGGAGCTGATCTCTTTCCTGAACCAACCGGCTGTTTCCGGTGCGAGAAAGCAAAACGGAAATACTTTTACATTGTATCCGGCTTGATCGTACATCTCCTGGTAGAGCTTCCCACCGTTGCCATAATACATCCAGCTGATGTAATAAGGAAGACTCTGACCAAAAGGAATAGCCGTATAAAACGAGGCGGCTGGGATTTTTCCGACAGCATACCCGGACGCCGTATACCCTGCGTTGACCTTTCCGGTAGAAACGGCATCAAGAATCTCAAAGGCTGGCATAAGCTTGCCCGGTTCGTAGATTTTCACCTTTATGCTGCCACCGCTCGCCGACTCGAGATACTCCTTGAACGTCGGCACGACATCGCCAAGGGTCGGCAGGGTGGTGGAGAAGGCAACCGGTATCTTCAAAAGAATTTTCTTCTCCTTATTCGCAGCCCACGCAGATGTACTCAAGACCATGAAAGTGATTGCCAATACCGCCAGGACAACTTTTTGTTTGAATCTCATATCGAATCTCCTTTGTTGATGTGGGGTTACTTTCCGAACGAATTCAGCAGTGGCTCATGCAAACTTGTTGATGAGCCCTCCGTCTACGACCAAATTTTCTCCGTTGATGTATTTGGCTTCAGCGGATGCCAGAAACAGGGCCGCGTGGGCCACATCCCACCCATCGCCCATCTTTCCTGTGGGGCACTGCTGATTTCGAATATCGATCATCCTGTCAATGTCGCCGTCAGCATAGGTCTTTTTCAAAGGTTCCTGAATCATCGGTGTGTTCATCAGGCCCGGAAGAACGCAGTTGGCCCGAATTCCTTTTGCCGCGTATTGAATCGCAACGTTCTGGGTTAGCGCGTTGATCGCCCCTTTGGAGGCATTGTAGGCACAACTCGGATACCCGGTGAATCTCAGTGCGCCAATAGACGAAATATTTACGATGGCCCCATAGCCATTTTTTTCCATGATCGGAAGACAATATTTGCAAGTCAAAAACACACTTTTGACATTGACTGCCATAATACGGTCCCAGCTCTCCTCACTGAGTTCAACCGGCCCGCCCACCTCGACTATGCCCACATTGTTCAACAGGATGTCCACGGTGCCGTAAGTCTCTATACACTGCTGAACCATCGCCTCCACCTGGTCGCTGTGGGACACATCCACCTGGCTGACGGTGCAGGTGCCGCCTTCGGAGGTGATAATCTCTTTGGTTTCTTCAGCTGCGGCCAGGCGCAGATCACAACCAAAAACCGACGCCCCTTCCCGGGCGAACAGTGTCGCCGTTGCTTTTCCGTTTCCCCAACCGGGTCCGGCCGAGCCGATTCCGGTTACCAGAGCCACTTTGCCTTTAAGTCGTTCTCCCATAGTTTTCCCCTTTCCTTCGATAAATCACTTTTGGGACCGCTACACTTTTCGATCGCTATTCGGAAAATTGCGATCCGATTTTTTTATAGAATGCTTCTATTCTGATTAAAATATCAGTAAATAATAAAGATAAAAATCCCCCTTTCGGGTGAAATAGGATCACCCAAAAGGGGGAGACCCGTTGTTTTTAATTTTAATGGTTCTTAACAATATTCAGCATTTATGGGACAATTCCTCTTGAAATCAGTTAGTTGTCAACACAAAAGGAGCGTATCCTATGGAAATGCCTAAAATGTCACTGCTTGCCTGGCAGAAAAAATATGGAACCGAGAAGGCTTGCGCTAAAGCACTTTATAAGGTTCGATGGCCAGATGGATTTTATTGTCCGCGTTGCGGATGCAAAAAGCCCAGTTACATTACCACAAGAAAGATGCACCAGTGCTCTCAATGCAAGTACCATGTTTCCCTGACCACAGGTACTTTGTTTGATTCTACTAATTTGCCATCGGTTAAATGGTTCTGGACTATTTATCTGGTTGCCGCTGACAAAGGAGGTATCTCTGCTTTGCGTTTGGCAAAATTTTCGAGATACAGGAACGATTGCTGGGTAAAAAACGAATCCGGATTTTGCAGCGGTTCTCATGCTGTTTTTGAAACACAATAAAATATTTCTGGTTACAAAGGGTCACCATGCCATCAAAGAAGGCATTAAACAGAGTACCCGGGTCATATAAACCCTGGAAGAAAAGGTCAGTGATCTGGATATTTCGTTTTCGGTCATTGGTGACCGGATCTATTCCCAGGCCATTATATACCGGGCCAGCGTCTCTCCGGACGGGGTCTGGACAATGAAAAGCGATACGGGAAAGGGTGTGCCGTCCCCAGGTTTCGGGCAGGATCGGATTTGCAGCCGGTCTTCCTTGGGAATTCCGGAGACAGACAATTGGTCAAGGGAAGATAGTACCGGGGGCAGTATAATATCCATTTTTTGATCCTGACCGTTGCCAGAGACCTGGATTTTGCCATTGGATTCAAACCGGATGGATTTAAACCGGATGGATTTAAACCGGATGGATTGTCCGCAAAGCCATTGACTATCAGGTTCAAGGCAGGAATATCACCAGTTGACGATCTTGTATAAAAGCACCCATTCGTCTTCGATAAAATAGTCTTCCAGGGAATAGGCAGGGCCAGGACCTGAAAAAAAAAGTAGTCCTGTGATAAAGGGGATTGCCAGTAGTCGTTTCATAATTACCGGCTATATTAAAAAAGTAATGACATAGCAAGAGCTGTCCTTTAATAGGGTGTTTTTTCAAAAATAATTTCATATTTTTCTTGTGCCGTCAGACCACAGGCGATATAAGCCCCATAGTTAAAACAAACGCATCCGGCCTTGATTTGCGAGGCTATTGATAAAACGGTTTTAGATATGCGGAGGATGAATGAGATATGTATTTAACAATAAAATTCTAATTACGGGTCTAATATTACTTGTTATCGGTGTAACATTCTTTTTTTTTGAAAATACATATTTATCAATATATCGATGGAAATGGGGTACTCCATGAAAGCTTGTTTATGCCCTTGGGAGTGTTAAGCGTTTTTCTTGGTGTGCTAATTGTGTTGATTCTCATCGCCAAAAAGAGTGTAATTTGGATAAGAAACAGATATTGGGAAATATGAGCTTCGCATACAGTAACTTGCGTATCAAAGTAGTGTTAATTTTTACGGAAAAAATCATTTTTGAGGTTCCCGATAAAATCAAATTTAGACGAATATCAGTTAAAAAAGGGGGGCAGGGACTTTTTTGATCTTTTGTCCTTACCCCTTAGGATTGAAAATTATAGAAATTGACCTGAAAATTGCTGACTCAAAAGGTCGCTATAAAGAACACTCCAATTCTCCCAGGGCCATCCTTGCGATGTCGCCCAGAAAAATCAACGGCATTTTCATTTCAGCGGCGGTGACTGAAAAGGAATGCATGCAAATAGGACACAGGCAAACCATGGCTTTGGCTCCCGCATCTTTGGCATCATTAAAATTCTTTTCCTGGTCAGGTTTAGGGTCTCCTTTTCCCAGCAGCAGTTTAGAGCCGGCACAGCAGAGGGCATTTTCACGGTCATATACTCTTTTTACGCGGTTAACGCCTGTTAATTCAAAAAGTTCATCAATAAAGTGCTCTTTTTCGGGTGTGAATCTGGAGGCACAGGGCCTGTTGTAGGCGATATCAATATTTAAGGGGGTGATCTTGTCCTTGTTTGCTTTGAGACATTCCACCAGATACTCGGAAAGATGGATCGGCCTGAACGGAACGTGAATCCCGTAATCAGGAGCTATTTTTGCCAGCATTGAATAACAGTCATCATGGAAACAGACAATTTCCTTTGCACCAGTCCCGGCCAGCCTGTCCACAAACTTTTGGGCGTGTCTCTTCTGCACGCTCGCACCTCCCATGTGGCTGAACATGATCCAGCAAAAATAAGGTTTTCCTGAAACCTGGGGCAGGTTATACAATTCTCCCTGGATCAAATGAGCATCCGACTTTCCAAAAACGCAAACAGACATGATCCGATCCGCTGACGGTTGGTTTTTTATTTCCTTGGAAAAAACATATTTTTGTTCCATCATCGCAATAGTTTCCTCTGGAAACAGTGTATGATATTTTTCCTGAAGAATTGCGATTTGATCAAAAGGGTTTGCGCCACGGGTACAATATTCATTGCAGGCATAACAGGTCAAACATTTTTCCAAAATTTTTGAGTTTTTTCCCGCGATAAGTTCTTTTATCCATAAAACAGACTGGGTTCGATCCACATCCATCCACTGACATTTAACAAAACAGTCTCCACATAAATCACATTTTTCAGCTATAAACATTCTGGTTCATCTCCCCATTATAACCCTGCTGTTTTGGATATAATTTCACACATCACTTCATTTGCACCGCCGCCAATGGCAAGCAGCTTGGTATCCCTGAAAAATCTTGAAACTCTCATTTCATTCATAAACCCCATGCCCCCATACATTTGCAGACAACCATCGGCAACTTTAACCAGCAACTGGCCGGACAGAAGTTTCCCCATGGAAATCTGTTTTGTCACATCCTGACCTTCCATCTTCATTTGGACGATATGGTATGTCAATTGTTTTAGGGCTTCAGCTTCTGCAAGCCACTCGGCAATCCGATGCCGCAATACCTGTTTTGCAATGAGGGGTTTTCCAAAAACGATTCGTCCCTTTAGATATTCAATGGTTTCATTTATGATATCAACAACCCCGATATAACCTATTGGAATGGCAGCAAATCTTTCGTGCTGAAATTGCATCATTTGCTGGACAAATCCTTCTCCTTCTACTCCGATGAGGTTTTGGGCAGGAATTTTTACATTATCAAAAAACAGTTCCGCCGTATCAGAGCTTCGCATCCCCAGCTTGTCCAGTTTTTTACTGACAGCAAATCCTTCAAGATCAGTGGGAACGACAAATAAGCTGAAGCTATTATATCCGGGTTCATCACTTGTTCTTGCAAGAAGGGTCAAAAAGTCAGCCTGGATTCCGTTTGTAATATAGGTTTTGGAACCGTTTAATATATAGTGGTCGCCTTCTTTTCTTGCAAATGATTTTAAGGCGGCAACATCGGAACCTGCATCGGGTTCTGTCACTGCAATTGCAGCAACCATATCCCCTTTAATGGCCGGGGTAAGATATGTTTGTTTAAGATATTCCGACCCGAAATCAGCAATAGCAGGGGTGGCCATATTTGTTTGAACGGCAACTGCCATGGGAACCCCGCCGCAGGGGGTGTGGGCCATCTCTTCAAGAAATATCAATTCATACCAGTAATCAAGTCCCATTCCCCCATATTTTTCATCATACCTTATGCCTAAAAACCCCAGGTCCCCCATTTTTTTAAAAAGATCATGGAGGGGAATCATCCCTTTTTCTTCCCATTCATCAACGTAAGGATTTATTTCTTTTTTAACAAAGTCCCTGACAGCCCTGCGAACTTGGTTGTGATCTTTTGTAAAGTATAGGTCGTCGCCCATTTTTTTAATCCTTATTGGTTTAAATCCCGGAGGTTTTGGCGATTATTTCGCACATTACTTCACTTGCCCCGCCGCCGATGGATGTTAGTCTTGAATCTCTGAAGGATCTTGAGATTCTCATCTCATTCATAAACCCCATGCCGCCATGCATTTGGAGGCAACCATCGGCTACTTTATTCACCAGGTTTCCGGCCAGAAGTTTTCCCATGGAAATCTCTTTTGTGGCGTCCTGTCCCTTCATTTTCATGCGGACAATATGATAGCTTAAGTGTTTTATGGCTTCATTTTCAGCCAGCCACTGGGCAATTCTATGGCGCAATACCTGCTTTGAAATAAGGGGTTTTCCGAAAACGATTCTTTCTTTTATGTATTTAACCGTCTCCTTGATCATCTCTTCAATCCCGATATAGGTTAAGGGCAGAACGGCAAATCTTTCATGCTGGAATTGCATCATTTGATGAATAAACCCTTCTCCTTCAACGCCGATGAGATTTTCGGCGGGTATTTTCATGTTATCAAAATATAATTCCGCCGTATCAGAGCTTCTCATCCCCATCTTGTCCAGTTTTTTACTAACAGCAAATCCTTTAATATCTGTTGGTACGACAAACAGGGAGAAACTATGATATCCCGGATCATCACTTGTTCTTGCAAGAAGGGTTAAAAAATCAGCCTGGGTCCCGTTGGTGATATAGGTTTTAGAACCATTTAATAGATAGTGGTCCCCTTGTTTTGTCGCAAAGGATTTCAATGCGGCAACATCAGATCCTGCATCGGGTTCTGTTATGGCGATTGCGGCAACCAGATCCCCTTTTAAGGCGCCTTTAAGATATGTTTCCTTGAGATAATCAGATCCGAATTGTTCAATGGAGGGGGTTGCCATACAGGACTGGACCGCAATGGCCATGGGAATTCCACCGCAGTGTATCCGGGCGATTTCTTCAAGAAAAACAAGTTCATACCAATAATCAAGGCCTTCTCCCCCATTTTTTTCATCATAGCGAATCCCTAAGAAACCCAGGTCCCCCATCTTTTTAAACAGATCGTTAAGGGGGGTTAATCCTTTCTCTTCCCATTCATCCACATTGGGATTAATCTCTTTGTTAACAAAATCCCGTATGGATTTACGAACCATTTCATGATCTTTTGTAAAAATTAAATCAGAACTCATTTATGGATGCCTCTCTTTTTTTATGATAGTTGCTTTTTTTATTTACCCTATAAAAACAATTAAGGGGCGATACTCGCCGGAACTTCAATCTTTTTGGCTCTTAAATATTCACACAGGGTTTTTGCCTGGGGATCATTCCTGACAGACGCTGCGACGCCTTCTCCCAGCACTCCCTTTATATAAAAATTTAATGCAAAGAGATTGGGGAGATCATATCTTTCAATTTCAAAGGGTTCCATGTCGGGAAGGAGTTCTTTGAGTTTTTCAACGGTGAGAAAATTCTTTAAAAAAGAATAGGTCTCTATTGTTTTACCCCAGACTCCCAGGTTTGCGTTTCCGCCTTTGTCTCCGGAACGGGTGGCAAACAATTCTCCCAAATAGATCTCTTTCATTTTATCTGAAGAAAATTCAATGGTTTTTACACCAACAGGCTCAATATCGGTTACATCCGGGTAGGCACCGGTTGGTTTTATGCAAAATTCATTGTCGCCCAGATATACTTTTTGTTCCAAAAATTTATTACTCACCAGGGTCGGCCAATGCTGAAGGGCAGGGGAACCGTTTGTCGGGGGGGCGGTTAATGTATAGCCCGGAATACTGGAAAGTGCCATTTCTATGAATTTACTTGAAAAATTCTTTCCCACTTTTTGCTGGTCAGGGTCTATGACAGATATTTTTAAATGGGCGCTGGCCTGATCATTGTGGCAGGGATTGTCTTTGTCTATTCGGATAAGCTGGACATCTGTAAAGGCAAATTGTTCCTTGCCCCCTAAATTATCAAATACGGTATCTTCAATAATCTTCGCTTTTTTTTCAATATCAAGCCCGGTGATAAGCGCGGTTAAGGTGTTACGGTGTCCAAACAAGTTGTTGATACATACCTTTGCCGAATCTGTGGGCGGCTCGCCTTTAATGCCGTCAAGACTTACCCGGTCCTTACCCTCCTGTTTTATGTTTATGGTATCAAATCTTACCTTAACATCAGGGGTTAAATAGGCTGGCTGCTTGATTTCATATAAAAGCTGGGCCGTAACGGTTCCAACGGATACAAGGCCGCCGGTTCCTTCATGTTTTGTAATAACAAATGAACCGTCTTCATGCATTTCAGCAATGGGATACCCCATGTTTTTATAATCAGAAACTTCGTCAATAAAAGAGTAATTCCCGCCGGTGGCCTGGGTGCCGCATTCGATAATATGTCCGGCAGCGTATGCCCCTGCAAGTTTATTCCAGTCATTTTCCTTCCATTTAAATTTCCATGCACAGGGTCCGGAAACAAGGGCGGCATCGGCTAATCTGCCGCCGATGACGATGTCGGCGCCTTCGTTAAGGGCCTTGGTAACCCCCCATCCACCGAAATAGGCATTGGCTGTTATGGGCATGGTGCCAGCGGACTTCAAACTGGTTCCCTTGTCTAAGTGGTAAAATTGTTCCCCTTGTTCCTGGAGCTCGGCGATTCTGGGGAGCAGGTCGTCCCCTTCGATATAGGCAATCTTTGGATGGATCCCAAGCTCCTTGGCAACCTTTTCAAGTTCCGCTGCAAGCCCTTTGGGGTTAAGGCCTCCGGCGTTGGCGACAATTTTTATACCCTTATCCAGGCAGGGCCCCATGACATCGTTCATTTGTTTTAAAAAAGTCGATGCATACCCTTTGTCAGGCGATTTCATTTTCATTCGGAAAAGTAATGCCATGGTTAGTTCAGCAAGGTAATCTCCCGTGAGGACATGGATTTCTCCGCCTTCAACCAGTTCCTTGGCAGCGGACAGTTTATCCCCTAAATAACCGCTGCAATTTGCCACTTTCAATATCTGCGCCATCTTCCTTCTCCTGATTTTTATGTTTTATAAGCTATGTTTTATAAGAGATGCTTTCTAAACAATGATCTTTTATTTTCCTTTAAAGTCCGGTGTGCGTTTCTCAAGAAAGGCGGTGATGCCTTCCACCGCATCTTCAGTGCCGGCAACTTCAATCAATTTTTCAGATAGAAAATTGATTGAGTCTTCAAGGTCCATGGTTTCAATATCCCGGAAGGCTTCTTTCCCGATTTTCAGTCCAATGGGACTTTTGGAAGCAATTGTTTTCAACACTTTTTCAACTTCTGCGTCAAACTGCTCTTTGGGAATTGCCCTTGTAATCATCCCCATTTCAAGGGCTTGTTGTGCCGTGAGTTTCTCTCCCAGGAGAATCATCTCCATGGCTTTTTTTCTTAAAACATTTCTGAAAATCAGGGCGCCGATCATCATGGGGAAAAGACCCACATTCACCTCGGGGGTTCCGAATTTTGCGTCATCTTTGGCAATTACAATGTCACAGGCCAGCATGAAACCGGTCCCACCTGCCATGCAATGACCATTAATTCTAGCGACCGTGGGTTTGGGAAATTTGGCCAGTTTTGTGATAAGGGAGGCGTAGCTTTTAAATGATTTGTCTTCTTTGCCGGATCCTTTGCCGATCCCCCCTCCCAGGTCAGCACCGGAACAAAAAACTCTGTCCCCGGCCCCGCTGACACACACGACTCTTACATCATGGTCCCCTTCCGCTGCATCAAGGCTTTCAAGAAAAAGGGTAACCGCATCACTGCTGATTGAGTTTCGGTTGGCTTCTCTGTTTATGGTAATATACGCAACATTGTTTTTTACTTCATATAAAAGATCTGACATTATACTCTCCCTTTTTTACCATCGGTTATACTTTTTATGGGGCGTCAATTTTTCAGCGCGTCAATTTTTCAGCGCATCAAGTTTCCAGTGCATCAAGTTTCCAGTGCCGCAACCTTTTCTTCTTTTGCCTCATCTATATTTTCGGGGCCTATATTTTCAGGGTCTATATCCATAAGAATTTGCCCCGGCATGACCTTGTCGCTTTCTTTAACATTTACCTTGGTGACAATTCCCTTGTAGGGAGCACAAAGGGTTGTCTCCATTTTCATTGCAGAAAGCACAACAACCCCCTGGCCTTTTTCAACGGGGTCTCCTTCTTTTACCGTAACCGCAATCACAACAGCAGGCATGGGAGGGGTAACCGTTGAAGGTCCACTGGCACCTTTTTTCTTTTTCGGTCCCTTTGGGATCTTGTCCTCATCTTGAATTTTGTAAACTTTTCCGTTCAGCATGATTGTTTTACCGTCAGCAGTTTGAGAAACGTAGGCGTTTATGCTTTTCCCATTTACCATCAGGTGCAATTCATTTTCAGATATTAAGGAATATTTCAGATCATATTCCCTGTCTTCAATGATCGCTTTGGCTGAATTTTCTCCATGGCTGTTGATATCAACAGACACGGTCTCTTCCCGTATTTTAAGTTTGTATTCCATTCTTTGCCTCCTTTGTGGGCTTAAAGTCTCCAGTTCCCTAAAGTACTAAAAGGCATTTGCTCATTGTACCCAGAAATGCCGGTAATTAGTTTTTTGCTGTTGCACATTTCATCCAGAACATAGGCAATTGCTGCGATATCTGACTCATCAAAATTTTCTGACCAGTCCGAAAAATGGGTCTCGATAAAATTTGTATAAATATCCCCCTTTGAAAACGGCGTTGATCCCATAATATCAATCAGAAAATCAATGGGGGTTCTGACGCCTAAAATAATATAGTCTTTCAGGGCTTTTTTCATTTTATCAATGGCCTGGGGCCTGTTTTCAGCATGAACGACTAATTTTGAGATAATGGGATCGTATTCTACCGGAACTTCAAAGCCGGTATAAACACCGCAATCATTTCTGATGCCCGGACCTTTCGGCTCTTTTAGAAACTCAATTTTGCCAGGTGAAGGGAAAAATCCATTTGCCGGGTCTTCCGCATAGATTCTGCATTCAATAGCGTGACCACGGCTCTCAATATCTTTCTGGGTGAGTGAAAGCTTATTTCCGGCCGCTATTTCCAATTGCTGTCTCACAAGATCGATTCCGGTGATCATCTCCGTAACCGGGTGTTCAACCTGAAGCCTTGTATTGATTTCAAGGAAATAAAATTTGTTTTCCGAATCAAGCAGGAATTCAACGGTTCCGGCATTAACATAGCCTGCTGCTTTTGCAGCTGCCACAGCAGCAGCTCCCATTTCTTCGCGAAGTTGCGGGGTTAAGACATTGGAGGGTGTTTCTTCGATTATTTTCTGATGACGTCTCTGGATTGAGCATTCCCGTTCCAATACATGGACGGTGTTTCCAAAGGAATCCGCCAAAATCTGGAATTCAATATGTCTTGCATTTGTAAAAAATTTTTCAAGATAGATTTCACCGTTGCCAAATGCGCTTAGGGCTTCCCTTGATGCAGAAGCGCATGCTTCCGCCATTTCATCTGGAGCGTTTACGATTCTGATCCCTTTTCCGCCGCCGCCGGCGGTGGCTTTTATGAGAACAGGATATCCAACTTTCTCAGCTTCCTTTGCCATAACATCCGGGTCGGCTTCTGTGTTTGTAAGACCAGGCGTCACAGGGACTTGGCTTTCCACCATTATCTTTCTGGAGGTGATTTTATCACCAAGATCCCTTATGGCTTTTGCGGAAGGGCCGATAAATACAATCCCTTCTTGTTCACACCTTTCTGCAAAATCTGCATTTTCAGCCAGAAAACCATAACCGGGATGGATGGCTTCTGAATGACTCTCCTTTGCCGCTTGGATAATTTTGTCAATGTTAAGATAACTTTCGGAAGGTTCCGGAGCACCGATATAAATTGCCTCATCAGAGGAGAGAACGTGTATTGCCTTTTCATCCACATCTGAATAAACGGATACGGTTTCAATTTCCATATCTTTACAGGTATTTATTATCCTGAGGGCAATTTCGCCACGATTTGCTATTAGTATTTTTTTAAACATAATTTAATTTCCCTGGTTTATTACATTCTGAAAACGCCAAATCCGGGTTCATCATCTCTTAAGGGTGCATTTAATGCGGCAGAAATAGCAAGCCCCAGAACATCTCTTGTTTTTGCAGGATCAATTATTCCGTCATCCCACAGTTTTGCTGTACTATAGTATGCATTGCCTTCTTTGAATGCGGCATCTATTACCGGCTGTTTGATGAAATCAACTTCCTCCTGGGTCATTTCCTCTTGACCCGCTCTTTTCTTCTGGTCATTTGTAATGGTGATAAGTACGTCCGCCGCTTGTGCCCCCCCCATCACACCAATTTGTGCATTCGGCCACATCCACAAAAACCTGGGAGAATATCCTCTGCCGCACATGGCGTAGTTTCCGGCACCAAAGGAGGCACCGATTATAACCGTGAATTTGGGAACAGTTGCCGTTGACACGGCGTTCACCATCTTGTGACCGTTCTTTGTGATTCCGCCTGCTTCATATTCACGGCCAATGATAAAACCGTTAATATTTTGAAGGAAGAGCAGGGGAATTTTTCTTTTGTCGCAAAGTTGTATGAACTGGGTTGCTTTTTCAGCACTGTCAGAAAATAGAATCCCGTTATTTGCCAATATGCCGACGGGATATCCGTGAATGTGAGCCCAGCCGGTTACCAGGGTTACGCCGTACATTTCCTTGAATTCTAAAAATTTACTTCCGTCAACAATTCTGGCAATAACCTCTCTGCAGTCATAGGGCTTTGAAAGATCCGAACTGACGATTCCATATAGTTCCTTTGGGTCATAGGCCGGTTCTTCAACTTCCATCATGGAAAGTTTCGATTTTTCATTTTCGGGAAGATTTTTAACTATTTTCCGAATCATTTCAATGCACTCTTCATCTGTATCCGCAAAATAATCAGAAACACCCGACTCAGCGCAGTGAAGTTCAGCGCCACCAAGTTCATTGGCAGTGACCTCTTCTCCTGTTGCTGCCAGAACAAGGGGGGGGCCTCCCAGAAAGATGGCCCCGTGATCTTTAACATGTACAATTTCGTCGCACATGGCGACTCCGTATGCGCCGCCTGCAGTGCAAAGCCCCATAGCGCCGACAATTTGGGGGATCCCCATTTTTGACATTTTGGCCTGATTATAAAAAACCCTTCCGCCATCATTGGCATCCGGAAAAATTTCTGACTGTAAGGGGAGGTATGCCCCGGCTGAATCCATTAGGTTGACAAATGGCAGGCGGTTTTCCATTGCAATGGTTTGGGCTCTGATGGATTTTTTTACTGAAAGAGGGTAGGAGGATCCTCCTTTAATGGTGGCATCATTCATACTCACCAGAACTTCGCGACCTTCAATAATACCGATTCCAACGACAATTCCGGCCTTATGAATTTTCCCGTCATACATACCTTTGGCGGCCAGGGGAGAAAGCTCAAGAAAAGGGGTGTTTTTATCCAGTAGTAGTTCAAGCTTTTTTCTTGCCGGAAGCTTGCCCGAGTCTTTTTCCCGCTGCCGGGATTTTTCAGATCTTTCATCCCATGATCTGGTGAGTTCGCAACTCAGATCATCAACAAGAGCCGTTAAATCTTCATAGTTTTTCTTATATTCATCTGAATTTACATCAATTTTACTTTCAATGATATCCATACGTTTTCACCTTTTATTATATGGTTTAAAAATAATAATATTGGCTTGATTAATCCTCTTTACTTAATTTTTCGCATACCTTAAATATGTCTCATATCGGTCGTTTGTTTCTTTTTGATGAAATCCCTTGAATAATAGTGTCAATCATAGGATCTACCATCGTAACAAGGCTTTCAGGTTTTCCTGTCATGAGCCAGCTGGTGACAAGGTGTTCTATGGTTCCGATAATAATTGAACGGGTGAGATACACATTAATATCATTCTTAAATTCCCCCGCAGCAACTCCCTCTTGAATGGTATCATCAATAATTTTCAATCCTTTTTTAATTTCCAAATGGCCTTCACTATTTAAAAATTTTTTATTGTGCTTCAGGATAAGCATGACAATTGACGCATTATTCGGGTTTGTTTCATTGGTTGACAGGAGAATAGAAATAATCGATCGCAGTTTGTTTCCGGCCCCTCTAATGAGCTTAAGATGGAATTCCATTAACTTAAAAAGCTCGGATGCATTTTTTGTCGGGATGGAAAATAGAAGCCCCTCTTTTGTGGAAAAATATTCATAAATAGAGGCTTCTGAGATTTTAGCTTCTTTGGCAATTTCAGATATGGTTGTCTCTTGGAATCCCTTTTCCCCAAAAATACGTTCAGCCGTTTTTAGGATTTGAGTTTTCCGGGTTGCCATTTTTGTTAAATTTGCCATTTCCTGCCTTTTTGTTTGCCCCAAAAGAATGGGCAGTGGTTTAAAAAATCTGGAATAATTAATATTCCATCAATGATTTAATGAAATATTAAAGTTTGACTGTTATAATGTCAAGTAAAAAATTGTCTGACTTTTAAACTTGATGATTAACGGGGTGTTTTTATGGAATTTTTTTTATAAAAAACAGTATGTTAGTGACGATCATTATTTTCATTAATTATATTAATTCCTCAGTGGTTTTATGGCAGTTTTAGGAAATTATTGAGATGAATTGATCAAGTATGACAGAAAAAAAACGGATCTATGGAGCTTATACTATGGGCGACGGTAGATAATTATCTTTCATCGTCCATAAAAATAATAAAATTTATTTTTATGTGTTTTTAAAAAATGTCACTTTTGATTTAATGATTTGTATCGTGGAGAACTATCAAAGATAAAGCGTTGATGTGCTGTTTGATGGGACATCAGCCACTCACTTCTTCCCTTAAAGCGCCAGGATTTTTCCAACGGCACTTTTCGGAAGTGCATTTCTTATGTCCACCACCTATGAAGTCATCTTGCCGGCAGTCACCAAAATCATTAAAAAACGAATGATGGCGTCATCTCCAGTCATAAAAGAAAATCGTTAAAGCGATGCTCGGTCGGGCAATCCTTGAGAATAATTTGTAAAAAAAGACTTTTTTAGAGTTGAACGTTATTTTTATTGACAAGATAAAAGCTGCACCCTATAAAAATATATGATTCTGGGATCACTGTGGGCAAAATAACTATATTTTCTGATTATAACGGATTTGGGGGAACGAATTTTGAAGACAATCAAATAGATTCATGAGAGTGTTAAATGAAATATTAACATAATCAACGAGTTGCTGCTCTCATGAATCATCAAAATGCTATAATTCGACAAAACCGTTCAATTTGTTTTCCCTTCACCGACCGTAATCGTTACATTGATATAATAAAATATCCGAATGAATTTAGAGCCTTAATAGATTCTATCGCAAAACAATGGCCGGAGTTGTTCCCTCCAAAAATCGATCAGGGATACTTAATGAAAGATATCAGGTTCTCCAAAAAACTTTCAATATCTGTGCGTCGTATCGAAGTTTCAGGAATTATTTATACTGTTCGTCCCTCTTTTGTCATGCCTTATATGACAGGCTTTACGGATGATGTGAAAAAGGGTCTATTTTTGCGTAAATTCGATGTACCCTTTTGGGCATTAGCACATGTCTTTGGCAAAAATGCCATGTATTGGTTTCGTCTGGAACAATCCCTTGGCCGAAATAGTATTGTCGGTACAACCATAAAAAAACCCGAATACTTGCCAAAACATGTTGCTGCTGATGAAAAACATTCAAGGATTTTGGGAGATAAGGTATACGTGGCTACCACATCAGGAAGCGGATGTATTCTTGGTGCTTCTATTGCTGAAAAGGCTGATGAGAAGGACCTGACTAAGGTTTACTCTACTTTTAAGGAAGAAACCCAAAGTGTCAATCCTAAAGATAAACCAGAAACTGTGAATACCGATGGCTGGAAGGCGACCCAAAAAACCTGGAAAACCATTTTCTCTGGCATCATTGTAATAAATTGCTTTCTCCCATATATACATCAAAATACGAGATCGAACAAAAAAGAAGTACAAAGATCATTTTCATCAAGCCGCTGAAAAACTATGGGATTGTTACCGATCTCAAACCAAAACGTCTTTTGCTCAGCGTGTAAGGAGACTTCACGAATGGGCTATCAAAGAGGCTGTTCCTGAAGTTATCGAAGGCCCCATATCGAAATTACGTAAAAACATTAAATCCTTTTCAAGTGCATACGATTTTCCAGGAGCGCACAGAACCAGTAACATGATAGACCGATTGATGCAAAGAATGCATCGACACCTTTTCTCAACACAATATTTCCACGGTTCCTTAGCATCTGCAGAACTTAGTATTCGAGGATGGGTACTTATAAATAATTTTGCCCCTTGGAACCCTTGGACTATCAAAAAACATGATGGGTTGCGATGTCCTGCTGAACGTATCAGTAAATTTCGATACCATGACAACTAGGTTCAAAAGCTATCACCGGGATTTACCGGCACCACCCTGGGAGAGATAAATCTCGCCTTTGAGGAGTGGCTGGCCCAGGATTACAATGACCGAAAACACTCTGCCACCGGTAAGAAACCCCTGGAACGATTTGTTGATGGTATTGAATGTATCCGTGCCACACCGGATAATCTTAAGGAACATTTTAGAAAAACTGTTCGACGGAAAGTCAACAATGATCGTACCATTATTCTTGATAAACGGTTGTACGAAGGACCGGTGGAACTTATTGGCAAACAGGTGGAGCTACTTTTTCATAAAAATGAATATGATCGAGTGGAACTTAGGAGCCAGCAAAAATCCTGGGGATTCTTAAAGCAGGTGGATCTCAATGCCAACTACCGGGTAAAACGGGATAAAAACAATGATCCGGTCATTTCAGTTAAAGAGACAACCGCTGAAACCGGTAAGATATGGGGAGGTAACCTATGAATACCTCACATCGTATTTTTTTTGAACTCCAGAAGGAACCCTTTATTGCCAACATTGCCCACAAAGAAATCCTGGAGACCCCTGACATCAAGGGGGTAATAAATCGTATTCGCTATGCCATAAGTATTGGTAGCGTGGCATTGATCACTGGAGAAATTGGCAGCGGCAAATCCACCGCTTTGAGATATGTCTCAGGAAAACTTCATCCTTCTGAATATCGTATCATTCATGTGACGGCTTCCATTGGATCCATTCTGGAGCTGTACCGTAATATTCTTGGGGAACTTGATTTAGATCCTGTGGGTAGCTCAAGAACTCGGATGACCCGTCAAATCAAACAGGAGATCAAAGATACCGTTATCGGGAAAAAGATGAAAATAGTTCTGATCATTGATGAAGCCTCTCTGTTGCGACTGGAAGTTTTTACCGAGCTGCACACACTTACCCAGTTTGACAATGACTCAAAACCCTTTCTGCCCATTGTCCTGGCAGGACAGGGCATGGAGAATTATTTGCTCCATCATTTGTCCATCGCAGGGGTTCATCGAAATCTATTTGAACCAGCAGCCATTACTGCCATCCATCAGGGCTCGGGCGGACTGTTAGCTTAACAACGGCAATTGGAAACCGGGAAGGATGGTGGTCGAAACATCCCCGGGCAACTATCAGGTATGGATACACGCATCCCGGGGTCTGGAGTTAGACGAAAAACGCTACTGGCTGAAAAAAATGAAATCCGATCCCGGCGCTGATCCTTATAATAGATGGGGGAGGTGCCCTGGATTTAGGAACAGAAAACACAAATATTGTGATGGATCTGGTGGATATCCACTGGCCCGACTCATCTGGATTGACTGGAGACGACCAGTCCATATTCCAATGCCCAAAATACCAATACCAATCCTCAAGACTTCCACCCTTTCCCCTATACCCCTGGAGGCAATGGCATTCGGTTTAACTATAGCAAAAGTCTATCTTTTAAATCGGTAGTATAACCATATGAATTGATTTAATTATTTAAAATAATGTTTGCTTGTTATTTTTTTTTGCCTGACTTTTATACGGGCTTCGAATACGTTAAAACTCAATGAATATTATTAGCACATTACCCAAGACTACGTTCAGCGGACGTAGGTTCACCAGGAAGCAACTGGAGCAAGTCCAGGAAACGGTTCAGACGTTTAAGAATCTCAGCCGCAAGGAGTTGGCCTTAATTGTGTGTGAGCACCTCGACTGGAAAACTCCCAACGGTAAGCTCAAGATCAACTCCGCTTTGACTTTGTTGGAAAAATTGGAATCCCACGGTATTGTTACTCTTCCCGCTAAAAGGAAAACCAAAGCACAGGTTCGACGCATACCTGCTTTCGTTGAGCATCCAGAAGTTACTCCTATCAACGACACGCTTAACGCTATTGGTCCTATCGTATTACAACGGATAATCTCGAAGGAAGATCGAGAGGACTGGAAAGCCTATATACAAACCCATCATTACTTGGGATACAAGCATCCGGTTGGAGCTCATATCAATCTCGCTAGCCAGGTTCTATCCCTTGCCTCAAAGCAAATCGGAGATGACTGGTTGATGGGTATCGACCAGTGCTCATCGAAACATTTGTTGATACGACCAAATATTCCGGCACTTGCTATCAGGCAGCAAATTGGCAATATCTTGGTAAGACCAAAGGGCGTGGACGTTTTGATCCAAAACATGAATGTAAACAGACAATCAAAGACATTTACATATATCCAATAGAATCTGACTTTCGGGATATCCTTACAAACTACCAAAGCTCTTCATCCTTGAAGAAAAAATACAGGAATGACATTCAATTAAGCAATACCCGTTCAATTGGCAACGATTTTGTGGTGTTTGATAAGATGCAAATACTGTAACGCTTTTGAAGCGTCCTTGTTTTTGTGAAAATCATTATTTTATTAATAAAATCAGTCGATTAAAGAAAACTCCTTGCAGTAGCATAGTTGCAAAATACTGTAACGCTCAAACAATTTCCCAGTTTTTACAATGGTTTAATGCGATTTTATAATGATTTCACACAATGGATACGGGATGGTGGGGATAGGTTGATAATAATAATATGGAAGGGTTGTTGAAAAAAAGCAGGAGTATAGGCCACCCGCTGATAACCCAAGCGTGATGGCCTACAGAAATATTTGAGGTTGGATTAGGCTTTTATGGCATCATTGAGGAGGAAGATCAGATATGAAGTCCAAAGCAAGATTGAGGTCAACAAATTTATAATTCAATTCTTTTGCTTTATCCTGGCAGTCGGTACATATTTCTTTGAATTTTCGCATATCACCTTTGACCGCCATATAAATCTGTTCAATGGCTTCCTGTTGTATGTCTTTGTATTCAGTAATAAATTTTTCAACCACAAGGGGATATAAAATAAGAGTTTTCAAACGGCTGAGTATATCTGGATGCTCACTGGTTAAAAAAGTTCTGACCTTTGGTAATCCGGCAAATATAATGGGAATACCCGCATCAATAATTCGTTTAAAATAAGGCCAAACCCGAGGATCAAGATCATTTGCCTCATCTATTATAATGAAGCAGTTGGATAAATGGCATATCATTTTTAAATATTCCGGGGTTCGTCGATAAGTGGCTTTTGTATCGTAATTCAGCTCCTTTAAAATGGAGGATAGGGTCTCATGTACATTGAACAGAGATTCTACCCATACGGCATTAAGTTTTTTTGGGCGTAATAGTTCTAAAAAACGGGTTTTTCCTGCACCAAAATCTCCTTCAATTAATACACTTTGTCCACGGTAGATTCGATTATAGGTAGCGGCTAAATAAGAGACACGCCGTTTGTCACTGATAAAATTTTCTTTCATGTTATATTTCTCCATGGGTAGCATAAGGAGCTACATGGGTCTTTCGTTGATGATTTTGACAGTCAAGAATAAATGCATTGAACAGGGCCAATCCTTTTCTATCAACCGGTTGCCTCATTTTTTTTGCATAGGCTATGTACCTCTTTTTGTTATGATTAAAAATTTGTTGTGTCAGGTCCAGGGAAAGGCCTTTATGAAAGGTTTCGATCAAGGACAGGCGATCGACCACCATGCTGTTATGTTCCAAAAAGTTTATGATCTGGTCCAACTCATTTGCTTCGGGCTGTGCTGCTGATAATTGAATCGGTTTTTCAAAAGGCTTTTTGGCAAGTGCTTCTCCCAAAAGAATGCCATTATCCTTGGGTTCAAAAATAAACAACTTGTCGTTGTATTTGGATATTTTCACCGGGGTGCTTTTATGGCTGCTGAATAACTCAACCCCAAGGGTTACATAATAGTCCTGGTTTTCAAACCGGATGGTCTTCTTTTTTGATACTGTGGCTTTTGTCTTTTTGAAGCCGTATTTCATATACTGCTTCACCTGGCCGGGAGAAAAGGAAAGGGTGTTAATTGGGGTTGAGAAAAATTTGGCAAGCTTTTTATCCGGGATCCAGGCCGAGACCTTGCCTTCTTCACTAAAATAGTGGCGGGTACTGTTATGTTCCTGGCGGTACTCTTCCATGAGTGGACTTGTTTTTAAATCGTCAAGACTGATATCAAGGCAGGTAACGGTAATTTTTTGTTTTTTCCCATTGCTAAAAATAAACCCTGGGATAGTTTTTTTGATCCTGTCTTCAAACGCCTTTATAATCCGGATTTCAAAATTATGGAGACTGCGGTGGGAAGACTCAAGATGGGCCTTGTCTTTAGGGGCATGTATTCTTGAAAAATCAGACGCCATATAAAATCCACCCGGGGTTGAATGCTTTAAATTCACGGCATTAATGGCCCGTTTAAGGTTCAAAAAGCCCTTGGCATTATCCGGCCTGATTCGGATTTTTTTTTGAGGGAACGGCGTGCTTAATAAAAACTGGGTAAAAAGATCCACAGAATTCAAACTGCTTTCGCTAAAATAAGCATCCAAAATGAACATGTGTCGTGATCCGGTATCGTAAAATTCGATTACCTGGGGTTTTTGCCAATGACCATTGGCGTTTCTAATTTTAAAATATCGAAATTTACAACCATCCATTTGGATCAGATCAAATGCCGGTTCCGGTTTAAAGCTGTTTTTCACTGGAACATCATCTTCAAAATCCGGTTTATTCAGATAAAATTTAAGGTTCTCACGTTTGACGCAACGCCTGAGTGCACCAAGAGAGATTGAGCGGTTCAACTCTTTCTCAAGCCAGTAATGATAATTTTTAATGATCCTTGCCTTTTGGGTAATAAATATAAATCCCTGGCTTGACGGATCACAGGAGGCTATGACCATTTCCACAAAACGTTTTTGGGTCTGTTCGTCAAAAGAACGAGGACGGCCACTGCATTTTCGGCCTTCCATAATACCTTTTTCTACAAGTAGGAGGGGACTGGGGATGATACCGGTTTTTTTATACTGATCTTTGTAATATTTTTTACTTCTTCGCTTGGCTGAACCGATTTTGTTCATAATTTTTTTATGGAGCAGTAGATGAAAACGATCATCCAGCGTCAGATTATCCGTGTTCATTGCCAGACTCCTTTGATAAAATTTTTTCTCGGATAACTGAGGTCCACAATAGCGCTGCCTGGCGGGACGTTTTTAGCCAGTGATCATTTTGTGCGATCCGAACCTGCTCCAGGATCGCCTGAACAGCATCCATATACTCCTTGCTGATTCGATCGGTTAAATCCTTAACAGGTGTTCCTTTAGCGGATGGTTTGTTTCCAGCGATGAATTTTTTGATGTTAAGTGCTGTAATTTCCATCCCAGTGTTTAAAAAAGTATTCCAGGCTTTACGCTGTTCAAAAGGATCTAATTTTACCAGGGGACGTACCTGGTATTCATTTTCAGGCAAAATGTCCCCAATTGGGGATAAATTGTTAACAACCTGATAGGCTTGGATCAGACGGTAAACATGGGATTTGCCCAGGTCCCAGCGGGTTTTGGTGTAAGCTTCAAAGGTCTCAAAAAGAATCAGTTTGTACAGACGGCTGTCTCTTATCTCTTTCAGGGCCTTTCCAATTTTATGGAAATGACACTGATTATGCGCAATGATATTTTCCAGGTGTATTAATCGATCTTGTTTCATGATTACAATCCTTTCGGCATGGGGTGGCCGAGACTGGCTGCCAAATCATT
>Ga0208900_1000276_pt1 | contig 33064 bp, 19 predicted proteins | sample AntAceMetag02UKK_FD_184763 | JGI IMG/M metagenome (GOLD analysis project Ga0208900, IMG submission 184763) | Saline lake microbial communities from Ace Lake, Antarctica - Antarctic Ace Lake Metagenome 02UKK (SPAdes) (version 2) | ecosystem: Environmental > Aquatic > Non-marine Saline and... | reverse complement strand
ATTCTAAAATAACAAGAAATGAACTGACAAATCATTATTGATAAACACGAACAGATTATCACAAGACATTCGTCTCGACAATTCGTAATTTTTATTCTGATTACCGGACGTTTCCCATTGACTAACTCTAAATATGGAAATGGTGAGTGATGAGTAGCCTACCCTTAGGAAGTATGCAGTAACAAGCTTCGCAGATGATCTGGATTAATAAATTCTTGGTTTAGAAACTTCCTCGAAAATTTCACAATTTCAGAGATTCGGGGTTGCTTCTTGTATCATGTATGGTAATAATTTCAATTTCAGCTCCAGTAACCCTGTAATACATTGCATTATGGTTGGCAACACCGAAATATTCGACCTCTATGAATATGCTGCTGATCCTGATGGTGATTATTTCTACCTGAACCATATTTCTGATCCGGAACACGGCAATGCTCATAAAGAAAATGACAGCTCCTTTTCGATAACAATTCTACATAATTACTCAGGTATTGATTCGTGTAAAGTGGGGCTGGCAGTATCAGAATCTAAATCCTTTCAACCCACTTATTTCAAATTTAATGTGGAATATAACCCTGAATTCCCGATGGCCTTGAACGATACCAGCATTGCATACCAGGGAGACACTGTTTATATTCCTGTACTACTCAATGATTTTGATGCCCAAAATGATGAGCTAAAAATCTTTGATACCAATAAAGAATTTTATAGTCTCTATCTTGAATATTCCGACAGCACAATTGTTATCGTCCCAAAAGCCACTGCCGATACTGGCTTTCATTTGGCTTTTACCTACCAAAATGCAGAATACGAGAATCCAAATCACATTTCTAACGAAGCCCCGGGTTTCCTTGAAATTCTCAAAAACCCAAACCTTCCGCAGGCTACAAACGATACTGCAACAGTCGTGGCAGGATTTCCCGTAAATATTCCTGTATTGGTAAATGATGAGGATATTAATGGCGACTCGCTGATTATTTCAAATGCAGTTCCCGGAAATTCTCTGGGGATTTCAACCTTCACCGACTCTGTTGTAAGCTTCACCCCTTTTTCTAACCTGTCCGGCTGGCATACGTTCTCATATAAAGTTCAGGAAAAGCACAATGCAGCACATTACGCTTTTGGGAGCATTGTGGCGAACGTAATCGAAAATACTAATCAGCCTGTTGCTGTCAACGACACCATCACAATCCAGGCATATCAAACCATTCAATTTAATCCTTTGCTAAATGATATAGATCCTAATGGGATGCCAATAAAAATAGATCAGTTCTACTTTAACAATGCGTACGTCAATATCCAGCTTATCGGCGACAGCATCATCAACCTGACATCAAAAATTAATTGCGAAGCAAGTATAAACATTCCATATTCATATTATAGAACTAACAATCCCGCCATGCTTTCCAATGAAGCAACAATTACTATAAATATCACTCCGGACGAATCCATGTTTTACGGCGTATGTGATACCATCAGGGGGCCGCAAGGGCTTAGTGGAACAATAAACCTGATCGAAAATGATTACAATCCCGGAAACGACACTTTAATACTTCAATATGCTAAAAGTGATAAAGGATTAAAAATTATTCAGGTAAATGATTCGGTGATCAAATATACCATCGAATTTTCAACTTGCAGTCCGGTAGAAGGATACTATATTTTTAGCGATATTCACGATTCGATACGCTCTGCAGGAAAGATTTATCTTGATATTCAAAAGCCTTCACCCCTGATCGACACCCTGGATGTGAATAACATCCGGGCGAGTTTTAGCGCTGTGGGAATGAACTTTTACGATCCAATCTACGATCAAGGACTTTTTGAAGTCCCAAAGGGAAGTGGGAAACATACCATTGCCCAAAACAGTTTATGGATTGGTGGGAAATCAGTATATACACTTCATGTCGCCGCCGAAACCTGGCGCTTGAATGGAGCAGATTTTTGGCCGGGGCCAATATCAGAAGATTATCAAAATGATGATCTATCGAAATATAAAGTATGGAAAATCAAGCGCGAAGAAATCAACTACCACCTTTCCCACTATAAAGATCCGAATTATATACCCATCGAAAGTATAGCCACCTGGCCAGGAAATGGCAATATGGGTTTAGGGCAAGCACAGCAATTAGCACCTTTCTTTGATCAGGATAGTGATGGCATTTATGAGCCTTTATCAGGGGATGTACCGCAAATCCGTGGAGACCAGTCGCTTTATTTTATTTTTAATGATGATTACGGCTATCATTCAGAATCAGGAGGCGTTCCAATGAAAATTGAAATCCATGGCAATGCTTATGCCTTCGACCAGCCGGATGACAGCGCATTGTTTAATACCATTTTCCTGCATTACGATTTTATTAATCGATCCGAATATACTTACAAGGAAACCTATATCGGCATGCACAACTATTTTGAGTTGGGATATCCTTTTGATAATTTTATCCGGTGCGATGTAAGCCGCGGCAACGCTTATGTTTACAATGCCAACAAAATTGATGGAAATGGTGAGCCGTTTGCCTATGGCCCAAACCCACCGGTGCAAGGTGTAACCATATTGGGTGGTGCTTCAATGCCCGATGATTTTGTGGATAACCCTTCCGGTGGCTGTGACGAAAGCACCAACGGATTAAATTTTGATGATGGTATAATTGATAATGAGCGCATGGGGATGACCCGATTTGGATATAAATATTACACTATTGCGCCAGAACCACCCGAACCTGATTATGCATCAGAATATTACAATTGGCTTACAGGTCGCTGGAACGATAATACCGAATGGAGGTATGGTGCAAATGGGCATATAAATAATCCCGAAACAGCAGGCCCAAAGTGTAATTTCATTTTACCCGGCAATTCCGACCCGATGAACTGGGGAACGGGATGCGAATTCCCCAATGGTGGATACAACCAAAATGGTTATTATTGGACAGAAGAAACTGAAGGACACCAGCCAGGTTACAGATATGGAGCAAGCATCACCGGCCCCTTTACCTTCGCTCCCGGCGAAATGCAATCGCTGGATGTGGCCTACGTTTATGCCCGCGACAACGACACCACCGACCAACTTTCGGCCATCGACATTATGAACCAACGCATCGACACCATAAGGCAAAGGGTTCAAAATGGTGGTATTATCTATTTCCCGGATTATAATGTTAGGATAAACGAAAACAGCACACGGAATCTTGAAATTCCGGTATTTCCAAACCCGGTTTCCGATGAAGGTTTTTATATCGACCTAAGGCAAATCAACTATACCGGGGAAGCACAGTTTTTTATTCATGATATGATGGGAAGAACAATCCAGAATGGATTCCTGTCATCAGGGAAAATCAACCCCATCCAAATCCCCGGGATAAAATCGGGCATTTATGTTATTGTTATAAAACTTGGTGATAATACTGCTATACAGAAGTTGGTGATCAGGAGATAGAGGTTGGAAGGTAGAAGATAGAGGTAAGAAGTTGGAAGATAGAGGTTAGAGGATAGAAGTTGGAAGGTAGAGGATAGAAGATAAGAGTTAAAAGTGGTTTTATAAATGTTTTTAATACTACTGCGAACCCTGTGGACAGTAAAATTTTTATGGATATTAATTAATCATTCATTCATATCAAAAAAACGGTTGCAGAATCTTTTTTGGAAAAATAGCTCATAATAACAATTCGTTTTTTTTAATACATTTGAAAAAAATATGGATTTAATGATGGCGACAAAGGATAAGGAAACAAAATTTTATACAAAAATTCATCCGGAATTAACCGCCAGCCTTTACCGCAGCCTGATGTCAACCACCGAGGCCGAACTGGCAAAGCGAGGCTTAACCGGACCCTTGGTTTATGTGTACATTTTATTTGCCCTGCCATTTATTACAGATATTTACAACGACAGGCCCTCCTTCTACTTACTTTTTGCCGCCTTTATGGCAACAATCAACCTGATCCGCTTTTTTATGATGCTGTTCTATAAAAGGCTAAAGCAAAAAGGAATAAAATGGTGGGAAAGCATATATGTAAGTTTATCGATAACTGTTGCCATTCTCTGGGGAACATACAGCGGCATAAATGTATATTGGTATGGGCTTTCTATTTCTTCGATTACTGTGCTGCTAATAACTAGTGGTGTAGCAGCAGCAGCTACCACCTCCCTTTCGCCACGCTTAAAGGTGCTGATAGTATATCAGTTTTTCATGACTATGCCTTCCATTTTTTTTAGCTTTTATGAGGGAACTCCCCAGTTGTATGTAATTGGATTTATGTTTGTATTGTTTTTCCTGTTCATGTATATGCAGGGAAAAGCCCAGTATTTTGCCTACTGGAATGCTTTGGTGAATAACATAATGCTTAAAAAAGCCAAAGAAGAAACTGAGGAAGCCAACCGCGCAAAGAGCGCATTTTTGGCAAATATGAGCCATGAAATCAGAACACCCATGAATGGCATTATTGGGATGACAAGCCTGCTGGAGGACACAAAAATCAATGAGGAACAAAATACTTTTGTAGAAACAATAAGGGTTAGTGCAGATTCACTGCTTACGATTATTAATGACATCCTTGACTTTTCAAAAATAGAATCAGGCAAGCTTGATTTGGAAAACCAGCCATTTAACCTGCGGAACTGTATCGAAGATGCATTCGATCTGATTTCGGCTAAGGCCATCGAAAAAAAGCTGGAAATGATTTTTGAAATGGACCCCGATGTCCCGGTAATTATAAAAGGTGACGTAACCCGCTTACGTCAGATTGTGGTAAACCTGCTAAGCAATGCTGTAAAATTTACTGCTCAAGGCGAAATAAAAGTGCACATTAAAAAAACATCTTTTAAAGAAAATAAATACGATCTTGAATTTGCTGTGTCTGACACGGGCATTGGAATTCCTGCCAACAGGATGGAGCGGCTGTTTAAGTCGTTTAGCCAGGTGGATGCTTCTACCACCAGAGTTTATGGTGGCACCGGCCTTGGACTGGCCATTAGTAAGCATTTGAGCGAATTAATGGGTGGTGGAATCCGGGTTGAAAGCCAAGAAGGACAGGGTACAACCTTCTACTTTTCGATAAATGTAGAGCTAGCTGATATTCCGGAAAATATTGATATCGAGCGCTCTGTTGACCTGCTCAAGGGTAAAGAAGTAATTATTGTTGACGATAACGAAACCAACAGGTTGGTTTTAACCAAAATGCTTGAATCCTGGGATTTGTTTCCCGTTGCGCATGGCAAAGCCCATGATGCCATAAAGACACTTTCCACACAACAAAAATTCGATTTGGCATTAATTGATGTACAAATGCCCGAGATGGACGGAATAGGACTTACCGAGGCAATCAGCAAAATTGAACATCGCAAAAATCTTCACATAATTCTATTAAGTTCAGTTCTTCAAACTGACATCGATTTTAAGCCCATTGAAAAACTCTATTCCGCATTCCTCACCAAGCCCATTAAAAAGAACCAGCTCCTAAAAGTAATGTTGCAGGTTATGGGTCATAGCGTTGAGCTCACACGCAAAAAAACTTTCAAAATAGACAAGGGCATGGGCGAGAAAAATCCGCTACGTATTTTAATGGCCGAAGATAACCTGATAAACCAGAAGGTGGCTGCTAAGCTGCTCGATAAAATGGGATATAAGCCTGATGTAGTTGCCAATGGTCTTGAAGCTCTCGAGGCTTTGGAAAGGCAGCATTATGATGTAATACTTATGGATTTGCAAATGCCTGAAATGGATGGGCTGCAGGCAACAGAAGAAATAATCAAGCGATGGCCCGACAAATCAAAACGCCCCAGAATAATAGCCCTAACCGCCAATGCTATGAAAGAAGACCGAGATAAAACCATGAAGGCCGGCATGGATGATTATGTGAGCAAACCCATCAACCTAAACGATATCACCGAAGCCCTCAGTAAATGCAAGCCCCTTCAACAAGGCTGAATAGGGCTTGCTGAAAAACTCAAAGCGAGATTGCCCTATGCTCCTGCCTCGTCCAGCAAGGCAGGCTACTTTCTTCGCCTTGCACCATATTTTTTTGGTTGTCAATAAAATTCTGGTATGTTCAGCATAGGCTCAGCCTATGCTGTATATATTTTCGCAGGCTCAGCCTGCTTTATTAAAGTCAAGTTTCTTTTGGTTGCAGCAGGCAGAACCTGCAATAATAAATCGGACGAGGCATAACCTCGCCCAAACACCTTTCTTTTTTTTGTGATAGTTAGAACTATAATCAAATCCCTCCACCAAAATAAAATCTATTGATGTAAGGCTTTTGAGCCAACAGCTACCAAAACCTTGCACGAAGAATCAAATATTATGTGGATAGCCATTGGTAATTCAACGGATTAGACCTTTCTCAGCAATCTCTAAATAGGGTCAGATAAAATGCGAGTTTACATTTACAATTCAGTGCGCCTGTATCGACGGCAAGGCAAGCTATACTTTGAAGATATAATTGGGGAAAGAAAGAAATACTAAAATTATTTCTTGTTATACGAATTCATGGTTCGTTGAGCACCTACAAAAACTAAGCTTTTAATAAAATCGATAGCCATTGGGATTTTATCCATCATAAGCTTTTCTTCTGTACGAGTCCATTTTCCAAGCACATAATCCACCTGGTATCCGGGGGCAAAATCACGGCCGATTCCCACCCTCAACCTTACTATATCATTGCGACCTAAAGTGGAAATTATATCGTTCATTCCATTGTGTGTGCCTCCGCTGCCTTTGGTTCGCATGCGCAAAACGCCAACATCCAAATCCAAATCATCAAAAACTATTAAAACATTTTCGATGGGCACATTTTCTTTATCCATCCAATAGCGAATTGCTTTTCCACTCAGGTTCATGTAAGTGGTGGGTTTTATCACAACCAGTTGTCTGCCTTTAAACTTTGGCTTTGTAACCATGGCCAGCCGCTCAGTTTTAAATTCTGATTTTAAATCCTGCGCAAGGGCATCAGCAATAATAAAACCAATATTGTGCCTGGTGTTGGCGTATTCATCACCAATATTTCCGAGTCCTGCAATCAGGTATTTCATGGATGCTTGTTAATTGCCTGCCTCGCCGCAAGCGGGTTAATAGTTATTCGTTAATGGTTATTGGTTAATCGTTATTGGTTATTCGTTATTCGAATTCTAAACTCTATTCTCTAAATTCTAAGCTCTCACTTCTAACTTCTAAGAAAACAAAAGGTACAAAGCCTATGACCTTGTACCTTTTTATTATTGAGATTTTCAATACTATTCTTGAGGTTTCGCTTCAGCTCCTTCTGCTCCTTCAGCTCCTTCAGCTCCTTCTTCACCCTCTGCACCTTCTTCTTCCTCAACTTCAATGGCACGTGCCGATTTAATAGCAACGGCTACTGACCTTGGAGGATCGAGAAATGTTAGATTTGGACGTTCAAGATCTTCGATTTTAATGGAGTCGTTAATGTTCAGCTTAGTTATATCAACAACAATCTCATCAGGAAGATCACCTGGTAAGGCGCTTACTCTAAGCTTTCTGTATTTTCTGAACAACCTGCCACCTTTAAGTATACCTTTTGAAACACCAGTGTAGTTAAGGGGTATAGAAACAGTAACTACTTTATCGTCAAAAATTTGCAAAAAGTCAACATGCAAAATGTTATCCTTTACAGGATGATATTGAATATCCTGCATAATACAATTGTATGCTTTACCATCTACATCCAGTGCAATCAAGTGAGTGTGTGGTGAAAATACAAGTGCTTTGAAATCTTTTTCAAGTACTGAAAATTGGATTTGCTTTTCGCCACCATACAATACACATGGAACCCTTTCTTCGCGTCTGAGTTTTTTGGCATCTTTTTTCCCTACGCCCTCTCTCAGAGAGCCGCTCAATTTTAATGCTTTCATTGATTAAATAATTTAATTATTAATGATCTATTTGAATTATAACATCGTAGTAAACCCAAAATGGTTACTAATCGATTTATTTTTATTTACTCTTTTAATAACATCAGCAAAAATTTCTGCTGTCGATAAAATGGTTATTTTCCCTGTTGCTTCACGCTCGATGGTATCAGCAACCAGAACTTCAGTAAGCGCTGATTTTTCAATTTTATCTTTCGCATTATCCGAAAACACCGGATGTGTGCAAACCGCCCTCACCGAAGCAGCGCCTTCCTCCATCATTAAATCAGCAGCCATGGTAATAGTGCCTGCGGTGTCGATAATATCGTCAACAAGCACAATGTCTTTTCCTTTTACGTCACCGATAATTCTTAGTGAGGACACCTCATTGGCCACTTTGCGTTGCTTGAAGCAGATAACTAAATCCGTATCCAAAAACTTGGCATAGGCTGCCGCTCTTTTCGTCCCTCCGGTATCAGGAGAGGCCATGGTAAGGTTTGGCAGATTCATTTTCTGAAGGTGCGGTACAAAAAGGGAAGAAGCATACATGTGATCAACCGGAATATCAACAAAGCCCTGAATTTGATCGGAATGCAAATCCATGGTAATGATCCGATCCACGCCTGCTGCAACAAGCAAATTTGTAATGAGTTTGGCGCCAATCGAAACCCTGGGCTTATCCTTACGATCCTGGCGGGCAAAGCCAAAGTAAGGAATGAGGGCAACCACTCTTTTTGCCGATGCCCTTCTGGCAGCGTCTATTAACAATAAAAGCTCGAATAGATTATCGGCGGGTGGATTGGTAGATTGAATTAGAAAAACATCGTTTCCACGAATGGTTTGTTCGAAGGATGGCTGGTACTCACCGTCTTTAAAATGCGATATCTTGACGTTGCCAAGTGGTGCACCGTATGATTTTGAAATTTTTTTAGCAAGATATTCAGAAGAATCGCCGGAAAAAATATTTACTGGTGCCGCCATGATTGTGAACAAATTATCGTTTAAAAATCAGGCTGCGAAATTAAGACAATTTAGTACTAAGACAATTATTTTAATGGATTTAACATTAAATTAAAAATAAATTTTACTTTTGCACACCCAAAAAACGGGAGCTAATGTTTGTAAAATGTTAGTTGAGTTCTTTTAAAATAGTGCCCCGCCCGTCCCGAAAGCTTTCGGGAGGCGGAATTAAAAAGTTCTTTGTATGTACCCGCCCGTCCCGAAAGCTTTCGGGAGGCGGAATTAAAAAGTTCTTTGTATGTACCCGCCCGTCCCGAAAGCTTTCGGGAGGCGGAATTAAAAAGTTCTTTGTATGTACCCGCCCGAGTGGCGGAATTGGTAGACGCGATGGTCTCAAAAACCATTGAACTTTGTTCGTGCCGGTTCGATTCCGGCCTCGGGTACATCATATTAAATACAAAGCCTTGATTACGAAAGTTTTCAGGGCTTTTGTTTTTTATGGGTAACAAAATAGCAACTAACAACATCCCCTTCAAAGGAAATTAACAGAAATTTAGTAGAATTTGAACGTTTAACGCCCGGGGTGGTTTCCGGGTGTTTTTTTTAGTTAGCTTTCTGTCTTATTCTATAAACTATTTTATTATTTTTAATAAATTTTTCAATATAATAACCCTTCTCAATATCCTCTATCCCATTACACTTCCAATCTTTTAGTTTTGCTATCCAATTTTCAGTATCAACAAATGCCCCTTCAAGGTCAACCATCTCTAATTCTGATCCTTCAAGATTTGCAAAACAAAGGTTAGCTGCTTTTAAATTAGCTCCTTTTAGGCTAGCCATTACTAGTATAGCATTTTTAAGGTTAGCCCTCCGCAAGTTGGCTAATTCTAGGTTAGCCACAGCAAGGATAGCCTTTTCAAGATTCGCATAAGATAATGTACATCCTTTAAGGTCAGCAAAAACCAAATGAGCTTCTTTTAAAAAACCCCTTGAGAGGTATATTTTCGTTGCTTTGAGTTTGTTTAAAGAGCGAATAAGCCCAACTAATCTATAAGTAGCCTCCTTTTCTTGCCAAGGTAAGTAGGAGAATATTTCACTACGAAATTTATCAATATCCTTTTTTCGCTTGCTTAACTCATTATATCCTACAACAAAAAGACCTAAAAAGAAAACTTCAATTACTGAGGCTGTAATGTTTTCTATCAAATCTTTTGGTGCCATTCCATTATAAAAATCATAAATCAATAGTGAAGTAACTATTAAAATACCCAGAATAATAAATGTTTGAGTTGGGAATTTTTGAGCATACCGAGACAGTTTATCGAAAAAAGATTTTATTCCCTTCATATTCCCATTTTTTAATCTTGCAAATTAAAGTTTACAATGATGGTTAATTTTGCTATTTGTTATCCGGCAACCAACCTTTTTCTTTAATGTAATTATCCAGTTGGCTTAATTCAACTTCATCACCATTGGAATACATCAGAATACATTTGCCGTTTTCCCTTGCAATGGAATTAAACCCGTATCCTTCAAAATTTTCAGAAATCATTTCACCTTCTTTCAAACTGGCAAAGATTGATTTAATTGAAAAATCCCAACCCATGCCGGGATAATACTTTTGTTGGTATTCTTTGCTGTAATCGGCCATGTTATTTTTTAGGAATAAGAAAATAGATCAAAGTAGAAGATTTGTTAGTAAAATCATCAATGTACTCATACTTCAACATCCCTGTTTCACCTTTTTTTAATACCGCAGATATTGGGTATGGATCTGTTAATGTTAATCGTAATCTAGCATTTGCTTCTTCAGGAAAAACAGCGAAAAACTGCTTCTCAACCCCATTATTATAAGATAAAGAAATTTCAAATTGAGAAACCATTTGCATTGGTTTTACTGATGAAATCAAAAGTATAGTGTCTCCTGTTATACTAATCTCACCACTCATTTTTGTGTTTCCCATATCAGATGAAGCCCTTTTGAATGTGTAATTTTGAGCACTTATTCCCAATGCTAATTGAATTAATAGAAAGAAGAAGAATACTTTTTTCATAAGATTTAAGATTAATTGTTAAACAATTCTCCAAAACTATGAAAATACATATTTAAAAACAAAATATATTATCAAAATATCAATAATCCTTCAAACTCCTTAATGATCCCTATTCTGATTTTTACCCTTGATCAATCAATTCTAAAGCTTCATATAAAGTTTGTTTTTCTTACCGGCATAATGTGTTCTGTAATTTTCGCTCTCTATTGGCCAAATAGCTTTAGGGAAATATAATTTTTTCAGAATTGGGAAACTAAATCACCCGGATCAGGTATTATCCAAATCAATTAAATATTCAACCAGGTTTTGATCCCTGCCCAGTTTTAATTTCTTCCGCAGCCGGTAACGGGCAAGCTCTACCCCACGATCAGAAATATTCATCAACTTCGAAATTTCCTTGGAACTCATATTCATCCTCAGGAATGAGGCCAGTTTAATTTCGCGTGGACTTAGCTTTACATTGTTTTCAGATAATTTTTTGAGATATCCGCTGTGCACCTGATCGAAATGGTAAGCAAACTGATCCCACGAATTGGTATCGGACAAGTGTTCGTCGATGGTTTTTATTAGTTTGCCGAGTTCTTTCCTATCACCACTTTGTTGCATATAGACTTCAATCTTCTTTCTAACATTCTGCAAAAAATCACTGTTGTTCATTAAGTGCATGGTGATGGTGGTTAATTGATCATTTTTCAAATTAATTTCGGTCCTGAGCTTTTCGCCCATTAAACTGTCAATTCTATTTTTTGATTCCTTTGAAATTTGATCTATTTCTTCTTCTTTATTTTTAATAGCTTCTTCGCTTTGTTGCGTAATTAGCGAGCTCTCGGCAACATGTTTTCTTTTTTGCAACAAGAGAATTAAAACTACAAACACCAATCCAACAACAATGTACATCACCGATGCCCATGTAGAGAAATACCATGGTTTTAGGACTTTAAAGGAAAATGATGATACCCCACTTTCCAATCCATATACGTTGATGGCTTTTACCTCAAAAGTGTAATCTCCTGAGGGCAGATATGGATATTCCTTTTCACCAATGGGTGTCCAGGTGGTCCACTTTTCGTTCATGGGTACCAATCTGTAACTGTACTTTATGTCTTCGAATCCATCAAAAAATGGCGCGGCGTAACTAATTTTTATGGATTGATTGACTGCAATTTCCTTACTACCGGATTTTGAAGGATTATACTCAACAATTGAATCATCACTGAGTTTGATCTCAATGGATCTTATAAATACCTTGAAATTTTGATTAATCGAAAACGCTTTTTCCGGATTGTAAAGCACAAACCCTTCCTTGGCTCCTATCAGCACATTCTTATTATCGAGTATCGAAATATTGGACAAATCATCATTAATCAGCTTATTGATGTGTTTGAAAATGCCGGTTTCTTTTTTATAGTTGCCAAATGTTTCCTGTATCAACATCCCTGCCTTTTGATCCTGAATATAATAAATTGCATTACCCCCATCTGAAACAATTTCGCTTACATGATCGGTTCCAAGCCACTTGTTGAAAAAGGGATTAGGGGTAAACCGGGAGTCGTTGTTGCTAAAATCAAACATCCCCTTTTCGGAGGTAAAAACCAGTTTCCCATTCAACGAATAAACACTGATTTTACTATTTGATGGGAACCCGTCTTTTGTACCATAAAATTCAACTTCTCCTTGCAGGTTCATGTTTTTATCAAAACGAAGCCGATATACTCCTTTAGATCCATGAGCCATCCACAGTGTGGAATCGTTTTCAAATTCAAAAATCCTTGAAGACTCATTCAGCCCGGATACTACGTCGGTTTTTAACCAGAGTCCATTTTTCCTTCTAAAATATGAAATCCCCTGATAATCGCCCCCCAGGACAAGACCGGGTACAGAGGTAGGCATAAATTTCCAGCTCCCGATATCATGAAACTTCCTGAGCTTGTTACCAACTATTTCAAAGGCTCCCCTATCATGGTTCAGAATCAATCCATTTTCAATCAATGAAAAGTTGTAAACCTGCCCTTCACTACCTTTTACAAGTTTATAAGGATTCTCCAAAAGATTATTGCCATCGTTTGCTAGTGTAAACAGGCCATTGTTGGTGCCAAGGTATATCCTGTCGTTAAATTTGCAAGCGGCATATCCGGTACCTTCAAGGCCTACCTCGTCATAAATCAACGAAAGTGGTAAACTCAATTCCAGATAATCGATGCCATTGTTAAGGGCAACCCATAAATTTTGGAATCCATCTTGGTAGAGCGCTTTAACGGTTCGTCCAGAAAGCCCCTCTTTTTTGGTTAAATGCTGCTTGAATGAAAGATCAGAATTAAAAATATACAAGCCCCTGTTTTGAGTTCCAACAACATAATCGCCGGTGCTAAGTCTTATTGCAACTGTAATTGTACCAATCTCAAACGGAATATCAACCTTAGCAAATCCATCACCGGCCTCTTCAAAAATTTGGCCCGATCGGCTAAAGTAGTAGTTCCCACCTTCTTTTGGCAAGGCAACAATAATCTCTGGAATTTGCACCGTCCCCTCAAGAGGAATAAATTTATCATCTACCAGGCTGAACAAACCTGCATTGTAAACCTGAACCCATAATTGTTCTCCAATCTTGAAGGCTTGCTGAATGTAACCCGGTAGTTGCAGTGCCTGAATGTCAGTCCCATTATAAACAAAGAATTGGCTTTCAGTGAGGAAATACATTTTTTGCTGGTGATGAATAATCTTCCAGGTTTCTGCAATATTTTGCTGATCGGGAGGCAGATACTTTAATAAAGATGAAAATTTAAGCCCGTTTTCAGCCATCTCAAAATACCCAATCTGACCTTGCCCACCCACAAAAATTCTATTCTTGTCATCCACTTTAACAGCTCTTAGCCTGGTGCAAAATGGGACATCGTATCGAATCCACTTATTCCCGTCAAATTCCAACAAGCCCATGTTATTGGCAACATATAAAAAACCTGAACTATCCTGGTCAAAAGCCCAGCTTTGAATTCCGCCATTGTAATCGATCGATTCAAAACGTTTAAGCAATGGGATATTTCGCAAAATAGTTGTGTTGTCTGCTTGTGAAAACCCATCATGAAATATGGAAAATAAAATTATTATAAATAAAATTGTTGCCCTCATTTGAGTAATCAATAAATAATGAATGAAAGGTTGATATCTTTTGTAAATCAACTGCAATAGTAGGTATTTTTTAAATTCGTAGTGTTTTTGATGAGTTATAATATTTGAATATGCGAGTTTTTGATGTGATGTATTTGTTATTTATTTAAATAATTTTAACGTTCTTTGTAATCTTGTTTTCCACCAGCCTGACATGACACTTTAAATTGTTCAAAATATAAATTCAATATTTTTATTCAAGTTCCATTCTTAAACTAAAATGTATGAAAAGTTTTTATTCAATGTTTTTAAAAGGAAAAAGTCCCGGTAAGAAAATTCTACTTACCATGATGCTATTCCTAATTGCTAATTTGGCAATGGCACAGATAGCTTTTACCGGTCGGGTTATCGATGCTAAAACAGGCGAAAGTATGCCCGGTGCCAATATTTTTATTAAAGGCTCAACTATGGGAACCCAAACCGATCTGGAAGGAAATTTCGCCATTCAGACATCACAGGGTGACATACTGGTATTTTCTTATGTTGGGTATTTACCCCAAGAAATTTTGATGACCGGTAAAACCAATATTGAGGTAGCACTTGTTGGTGAATACAGCGATTTAGACGAGGTAATAATTGTTGGTTATGGAAGCCAAAAGAAGAGTGTGGTAACAGGAGCGATAAGCAGCATCAAGGCAAAAGATCTTGAAGCTTTACCTATTCTGCGCGTTGATGATGCTCTTCAAGGCAGGACTGCAGGGGTAACGGTTGCTGCCAATTCGGGCCAGCCCGGATCAAGCAGTACTGTTAGAGTTAGGGGTATTACCTCATTAAATGATGGCGCCAACGAACCGCTTTGGATTGTGGATGGTGTGGTAATCGATGCCGGGGGAATTGGTTACTTAAACCAGGCTGATATTGAATCAATCGAGGTTTTGAAGGATGCTGCATCGCAGGCTATTTATGGAGCAAGAGCTGCCGCAGGGGTAATTCTTATCACAACAAAAAAGGGACAATCGGGTAAATTAAAGATTAATTACAATGGATTTGTGGGAACTTCGGCACCTGCCCAAAAATTGGATCTCCTAAACGGACAACAGTATGCTGAAATTCAAAATGACGCAGCATATAATGCAGCTATCGACGCCGGAATTGATCCTGAAAATATCAATCTTCCTTACGACGATCCTGCTTCATTCGGCGCAGGAACTGACTGGCAGTCTCAGATTTTTAACGAATCTGCCATTAGGCAAAGCCACGAATTAAGCATTAGCGGAGGAAATGATGTTTCTACTTTTTATACCTCATTTGGCTATTGGAACCAGGAAGGTATTGTAGCAACAGATATTTCTAACTATGAAAGAATAAACCTAAGACTGAATTCAAACCATAAGCTTACCGATTGGTTAACATTTGGACAAAACTTCGGCTATACTCATCAAAAGTCTGTTGGGCTCGGGAATACCAATAGTGAATTTGGCGGGCCACTTAGCTCAGCAATAAACCTTGACCCCATAACTCCGGTTATTATCATCGATCCTGAAGTTGCCAATTCCAGTCCCTATTCAACCGAGGCAGGAATAATGAGAGACGGCAACGGAAATCCTTATGCCATTTCAGGCAATGTAGGTCAGGAAATGTCGAATCCATTGGCCTATATCAAAACCAGATTAGGAAACTATGGCTGGAGCGACGATTTTATTGGGAATGTTTTTGGAGAGGTTCAAATTATTGAAGGACTGAAATTCCGTTCCACATTCGGAGCAAAGCTTGCCTATTGGGGTTATGAGTCATTTACTCCGGTTTCATATTTGAACTCTACAACCATTAACTCTACAAACTCATTTAGCAGAGGAAACAACAGGCGAATTGACTACAACTTTGAAAATACGCTATCATATACAAAGCAAATCGAATTGCACAGTTTTGAAGTACTGTTAGGCCAGGGGGCGTATCAGAACAATTGGTCAACAAGCATAAATGTTACAAAATACGATCTTCCTGTAGATAACTTTGAAGATGCTTCGATGAATTACAATGTACCAACCGACCAGATTACAGCCGGCGGGGGAGAATCCTCGGTTCATAAAGTAAATTCATTGTTTTCAAGAATCAATTACAACTATGCCGGTAAATATCTGCTAACAGCTGTTTTCAGAAGAGACGGTTCCTCGCGTTTTGGTTCAAACAACAGATATGGTTTCTTCCCTTCAGGTTCTATTGGCTGGGTAGCATCAGAAGAAGACTTTTGGCCCAAAAATGACGTTGTGAATTTTGTAAAAATACGTGGTGGTTATGGTGTTGTTGGTAATGATAACATTGGAGATTTTGCATACCTTTCGACCGTAGGTGGCGGAAGAAATTATGCATTTGGCACGGCAGGCGATTATTATAATGGCATTAGTCCGAATGCCCCATCAAACCCTGATTTAAAATGGGAGGAAACTACCCAATTAAACATTGGTTTCGAAGCCACAATCCTCAAGCGCCTGTCATTAACTTTTGACTGGTTTAACAAGACATCCAATGATATTTTAATGTATCCAAGAATTCCTGCCTATGTAGGTGCCATTAGTAATCCTGCAGCCAATGTGGCTTCAATGGTGAATAAAGGTGTTGAATTGGAATTAAGATACAACCAAAATTTTGGTGACCTTTTCCTGACCTTTGGAGGAAATGTAACCCATCTTAACAATGAAGTTACCGATTTGGGCGCCGGTGTTGAATACCTTTCAGGTGGAAACTCATTCCAGGCAAGTACATATCCCATAACCCGCACAGCGGTTGGCCAACCCATAAATTCCTTTTATGGATTCAGAAGATTGGGTATTTTCCAAAACCAGGGCGATATTTATTCTCACATAGGCCCCGAAGGAAATCCAATTCAGCCGGATGCAAAACCTGGAGATTTTATTTGGGATGATGTTGATAACGATGGCCAGATTACTGAAAACGACCGCACATTTATCGGTAACCCAACGCCAACATGGAATTTTGGTTTCTCAATAAACGCTACCTACAAAAACTTCGACATGTTAGTATTTGGTCAGGGTGCATTGGGAAATATGATTTTTCAGGGATTGAGAAGACTTGATATTGCCAATGCCAACTACCAGACAAATGCACTTGACAGATGGACGGGTGAAGGGACCTCCGATGATTTCCCAAGGATTGTTAATGGCGATCCCAACAACAATTTCGCTAACCCATCAGATTTTTATTTGGAAAAAGGAAATTATTTCAGATTCAAAACCATCCAACTTGGATATACTTTGCCACAGTCGCTTTTGGCAAAAATCAAAATTGAAAAAATCAGAATCTATGTCACAGCCGAAAATCTTTTTACAATCACAAATTATACCGGCTACGATCCTGAAATTGGCGGTGGAACTATGAGTATCGACAGAGGATATTACCCTCAGGCAAGATCGCTCATGATGGGAATAAATCTTAGTTTGTAATCAATAAATATATATAATGATGAAAAAACAAAACATAACATATTTAATGCTGTTTGCATTCGCTTTAATGTTCACTTCCTGTGGTAAGGACTATTTGGAGGTAAAACCCAAAGGTACAACATTAGAGGAAAATTTTTACCAAAATGCTGACGATGCCTTGTCGGGGCTAATTGCCGTTTACGATCAGGTTGGCGGTGCATCAGGTGGCTATATCAATAAATTTACCGCAACCCTCGCCGCTAGTGACGATCATTATGCCGGTGGTGGAAATGCTACAGACGTAAACAATCTTCAGGTTTTCTCAAATTATACATTGGACCCCGCTACAGGCCCACAGGATGATTTATGGGGAAGAGGTTTCAGTGGGATATTCAGAGCCAATGTACTCATCTCCAAACTTCCTGATATTCCTATGGAAGAGGACCTAATGGTCCGTTACATGGCAGAAGCAAAATTTTTAAGAGCATATTTCTATTTTGACTTGGTGAGGTTTTTTGAAAATATTCCACTTTTCGAGAATCCCGTTTCAGCAGGTGAAATTTACAGCGTTGTTCAGGCCGACCCTGCTGATGTTTACAATTTAATTGTTCAGGATTTAACTGATGCTGTTGGTGGTTTGCCAAATATGGTTCCTGCAGCTACCGAAGGAGGCCGTGCTACTGCAGGTGCTGCTAGGGCACTACTCGGGAAAGTTTATCTTCAACAACAAGATTATACTAAAGCTGCTGAACAGTTTGAACTCGTAAATGGTACACCGGGAGGAACAAGCCAGTATGGTTACAGCCTGCTGCCCAATTTTGCAGATTTGTGGAATTTTGAAAACAAACAAAATGCCGAATGCATCTTTTCGATTAACCATACCGGAAAGGCAAATTGGGGCGACTGGGGCTGCATTGCCTGTTCTGAAGGCAACTGGTTGAATACCATGTCAGGGCCAAGAAATTATGTTAGATTAAACTCATCAGCACCTGACTATTTTTCGGGATGGAGCTTTTTTGTAATAACTACACAACTGGAAAGTGCAATGACCGGAGACCCAAGATATAGTGCCACCATAGCCAATGTTCAGGCTTTGGAAGATGCCGGTTTGGTAACTTACGAAAAGGGCTTTATGAATACCGGTTTCTTTATTCAGAAATTCCTGCCGCTACAATCCGATGTAAATGTTGGCGGTGTTGACTTTGGTAATTTCGACCAAAACCTGTATGACATCCGCCTGGCTGACACCTATCTGATGGAGGCTGAAGCACTGGTAATGTCAGGGGCAAACCTGACCAGAGCGCAAGAATTGTTGGACGCTGTTCGCTCCAGGGTTAGCTTGCCTTCAGTTCCTGTAAGCATGGATGCCATCAAACTCGAAAGAAGAATGGAACTTGCCGGTGAAGGCCAGCGTTGGTTTGATTTGGTGAGATGGGGTGATGCCGCATCAGCACTTACTTTTAAAGGCTTTGTAGCCGGTAAAAATGAAATTCTTCCTATTCCTCTGTTGGAAATGGAAAACACGCTGATTGAGCAGAACAAGGAATATGGCGGCACGAAGTAAAATTTCTATGGAAATTAAAAGCTTATAATCTCAAAACAATAAACAATATTTTTCAATAATTTAATTTTTAGCAAAATGACACAATTCTCAAGATTCGTAAAATCAGCATGGGTCATTCTCATGGTGTTAGCAATAGGTTATTTCTCATCCTGTTCATCAGATGATAATGACCCAACACCAGCACCCATAGCAAGTTTTCAGTTTGCTGCAGACGAAACCAATGGTTTGGAAATAACATTTACCAACTACTCGAAAGATGGGAGTAGCTATGCATGGAATTTCGGTGATGGTGCCGGCACCTCAACCGAAACAAACGTAACTTATAGCTACGCTGCCGGAGGAACATACACCGTAACATTAACAGCTACAAATGAAGCCGGAACTTCAGAGCACACAAAAGAAATAACTGTAGTAAACACCTTACTTCCAGTTGCAGATTTCAATTACATAGTAAACGGAGACAACCCCTTGGAGGTAACCTTTTCTGACTTATCAGTGAATGCAAATGCCTGGGTATGGGACTTCGGCGATAATGCAGGCACTTCAAGCGAAGCCAATCCAAGCTATGCCTATGCAATAGCCGGAACTTATACAGTTATGCTTACCGTGAGCAACCAGTATGGTTCAGTTGAGAAATCAAAAGAGGTAACGGTGGTTAGCCCTGATGCTGTAAATATGATTGCTAATGGCGGATTCGATGATACATCGGTGTGGAATATCATCCCTCACAATGCTTCTGGAAATGGCTATTTAGTTATTGCTGACGGTGTGGCCAATTTTGATGAGGCCATTGATGTACCCTCAGGAAGTTGGGGAGAAGAAGCACACATGGGATTAAACCAAATGGTTTCTGTTGAGGCCGGTAATTACCAGTTCGACATGGACATCACCACTACAGGCATTGATGAATGTTGGTTTGAAGTTTGGGTAGGTACTCAAGCACCGGTGGCTGAAGTTGAGTACAATGAGGATAATAATGCAACTAAGGTTTTGGCTTTCAATAGCTGGGACTGTGCGGAAACCGTTGTATATTCCGGCCCTATGGCCGCAGCCTCATGTCAGGACTTAGATGGATCAATCACGCTGGATGCGGGTGATTATTATATCGTTATTAGGTCCGGTGGTTTTACTTTTGGCGAAGGCGGAATTGTAATTGATAATGTTTCAATGTTTAATGTAGATTAACTTTAATCCTGAGCAGAGAAAACGTTATACCTGCACCAGAAAATTGATTAGTGTTTAGTTTTCATAATTGTTGAGTTTTTTTTATTGGATGCCACTGGCCGTTTTTTGGCCGGTGGATTCAATAAATCCAGTTTCACACATTTCATCTACAACACACAAAACCTTTTTTTAATAAATAAATCATAATAAATAGCATAGATCATGACTTCATTATTTATACCAATACAGAAATCCACAAAAAAAATATTCTTTTTTTTAATATTCGCCTTATTTGTATCCTCTTCCTTCGCACAAGGCATTATAAAAGCTGATGGCAAAAAAATAGTTGATGAAAATGGGGATGAGTTTATCCTCAAAGGCATGGGATTGGGCGGATGGATGCTCATGGAAGGATATATGATGCAGTCGAGTGATGTGGCTGACACACAATGGCAGTTTAAAGAAAGGCTGATTGATTTAATGGGTGAAGAAAAAACCGATGAGTTTTTTGATACCTGGCTGGCAAATCATGTTACAAAAGCAGATATTGATTCGTTGGCAAAATGGGGCTTTAACAGTGTGCGCCTTCCGATGCATTATAATTTATATACGCTCCCCATTGAAGATGAGCCCGTACCGGGCGAAAACACATGGCTAACAAAAGGTTTTGAAATGACCGACAGCTTGTTGCATTGGTGCGAGTCTAACAGTATATATCTTATTCTGGATTTGCATGCAGCACCAGGCGGACAGGGATACAATGCCGCCATTAGCGATTACGATCCATCAAAACCATCACTATGGGAAAGTGAGGAAAACAGAGATAAAACGGTAGCTTTATGGGCTAAACTTGCCGAAAGATATGCCAATGAACCCTGGATGGGCGGCTATGATTTAATTAACGAAACCAATTGGGATCTTCCAGGCGGCACCATGCTCAGAAACCTTTTTGAGGAGATTACCACAGCCATTAGAGCGGTGGACAATAACCATATCATTTTTATTGAAGGCAACTGGTTTGCCAACGATTACACAGGCTTAACACCACCATGGGATGATAATATGGCATACAGCTTTCATAAATACTGGAACTATAACGATGACCCGGGATCAATACAGTGGGTACTGAGTATGCGTGAGCAATATAATGTTCCGCTATGGATGGGCGAAAGTGGTGAAAACTCCAATGTGTGGTTTCAAGAGGCCATTAGCCTTTTCGAGAATAACGGCATTGGCTGGTCGTGGTGGCCCATGAAAAGGATTGAAACCATAGTTGGCCATTATTCCATACCTTTTACTGATGGATATAAAAATGTGCTGAGTTACTGGAGAAACCAGGCTCCGCAACCCACAGTTGATGAGGCTTACACTGCTATGATGGAGCTTGCCCTAAACACGAATAGCGCAAATTGCTCATATCATAAAGATGTACATGATGCACAAATAAGACAGATCACTACGGATGAAATTATTCCCTTCAGTCACCAAACAGTTCCGGGCGTAGTTTTTATGTCCGATTACGATTTAGGAAGAAATACCAAAGCATATTACGATCTGGATTATGCAAATTATGCGCAATCCACCGGTGAGTTTCAGGCATGGAATTCAGGCTGGGCTTATCGCAATGATGGTGTTGACATCGAAACCAATACCGATCCGATCAACAGCAATGGCTTCCATGTTGGTTTTGTACAGGAAGGCGAATGGATGAAATATACAGTTCAGATTAATGAATCTGCAGCATACATGGCAAAAGTCAGAGTTGCTTCACAGGATAATGGAGGTAAATTTCATCTTGCAATGAATGATGAAGATTTAACAACTGAACAAACCGTCAGTGCAACAGGTGGTTGGACAGATTTTCAGGCTCTTGAGATAACTGACGTATTGATGAATGAAGGCCAACACATTTTATCTTTTCATATCGATAACTCTGCATCATTCAACATTAGTAGCATGGAGTTCATCAAAACCGGTGATATTGAATCTGTCCCATTCAGATCATTAAATGGCGAGACTGGCAATGACGAAAAATCAGTAAAAGTTGCTGTTAATCAGTCCATCAATTCTGAATCAATCAACGGAGCTATGGGGCAATTTCAGCTAAAGATAAATAGCATCGATCAAACCATAAACTCATTAACAATGGAAGAGACAAAAGACAGAACAATGATCTTAGGTTTCGATGAACCCATCATATATACCGATATTATTACAGTGAGTTATACCGGTGAAGCAATCACATCTCAATCGGGAAAAACATTGGAACAATTTACTAATCTACAAATCAGAAATAATCTACCCCTTCGTTTTGCTTTGCCAAAAATTATTCAGGCCGAAGACTACCATTACATGGAAGGCTTGGATACCGAGGAGTGCACCGATTTGGGGGGTGGATTAAATATAGGTTATACTGATGCCGGAGACTTTGCCGATTACTTAGTTGCTTGTGATGTGCCACAGCAATTTTTTATAAACCTTCGTGTAGCTGCTCAAAACGCTACCGGTGAAATTGGTTTTTACCTCGTGGATGAAAACAACGAGGAAACTGAGCTTTGTACAGTTGAAACGCCCGTTACCGGTGGATGGCAAACCTGGACTACTGTCTATCGCCCCGGGTGGTTCGATTTTCCGGAAGGCCTGCACACCCTGAGAATGCGGGTGTTGGATGGTGGTTTTAATCTCAATTGGTTCGAATTGGAACATGAGACAGGAATTGGGAATGAAAAAGCGCATGCCGATTTTCTTGAAATATATCCAAATCCTGTTTCAGGAGATGATTTATTTATCCGGTTCAAAAAACAACCTCAGGATGCTTATCGCCTCGAATTTTATAATGTCTCAGGAAATCTTATTTCTTCATCGGTCCATTATGGTAGCAATGGTGTTGTAGAAATCGACATCTCAAATGTACCCAAAGGTGTTTTTATTTTGCGAATCTTTGATGAGGAAAATGTTTATACCTATAAAGTTATCAGAGACTAAAAATTCTTGAGGATAAACAAGGTAAATTATATACCTCCTCAAAAATCATCTCAAAATTCGAATAAGCTATTCTTACGAGCCCATTTAAGCGTTAGTTGTGCAATAGCTTGGATTATTATGCCAAAGATTTTTTAAAACTTAATATCAAACATAATGAAAGGTATTTTAAACATTTTTGTATTTGTGCTGGCAGCAACGATTTGCACTGCTAACAATCAAGAAACTACAACGGACTCTTTATCAGTTGATCAATGGGAGGTGGATTTCTTCGATAACTTCGATACTTTTAACCCAGATAATTGGCAAGATCAGCGTATTTGGGTAAACAATGAAAAACAATGCTATGTGCCGGATAACAAATTTGGAACACGAGAAGTGAGTGATGGTTCTTTAAAAATTAAGGTGATCAATATCGGCGAGAAAATCGACTGTGATAATTTGGATAAGCATGGTAATAAACAAAATGATACTGAATACGTAGCCGGACGTATAGCTTCAAAAAATCGGAAAGAATTTATCAAGGGTAAATGGACTGCAAAATTAAAATTATCCGGAAGTGGCGAGGCAAGTATGTTTCCGGCCTGGTGGCTTTTAGGTGCTCAAAATAATGAGTCTCCCGTTCAGGAAGCTGACGAAAATATTTGTTGGCCTTTAACAGGATCTGGTGAAATTGATATTTTCGAACATCATGGTGATGATGATAAAGATCATTTTACAACAGGTGCAATAAAAAGTCTTGGAGAATGTGATAAAGGAGATTGGTGGAGTTTGCGTACAAATATCAAGACCATCTTAAATGAGTACCACGAATACTCCGTAGAATGGGAAGGCAGTGACCTTGTTTATCGGGTAGATGGAAAGGAAGTATATCGCAATATTGACCAAGGGGATAATTATCATGAACCCATGTTCGCTATTTTAAACTTCGCAAAAATTACTGATTCACCAATGGAAGGTGAATGGGTGATGGAAGTAGATTGGGTAAAACACGAATATCGAAAATAATCAGGAATACCTGCTTGATAAATCCACTTGCTTGTTTAATTTCTATAGGATAAAAAAAGTAAATATATGATTTGACGCTGTGGATGCAGGATCTATGGAATATGGGGAAATTGATATTTTGGGAAGTATTGACTGACTCACAAAAAATGATAATTGACTATGTTAGCGTTTCTGAACTTCGATAAAAAGAAACACCAATTAAAATGGGGGTTTGCAATTTTCCTCGCCGGAATTTTAATTTTCGCTTTTGGTTCGTGTCATCAAAGCTTGGACAGGAATGCGATAATTGAACAAAAGGTTGAATCATTGCTGGCCAAAATGACCCTCGATGAAAAGATTGGACAAATGTCATTGGTCAGGCATTTTGATGGAGATATTGAAAGTGATATCGTGAATAAATTCCTCGGATCGATTTTACATTCGCAAGGCCCCTTGCCCGGCGAAAATGCTGCCGGATGGCAGGCTCGCTTTAAAACTTTGCAAGAAAAAGCATTATCCACAAGGTTAGGGATTCCTTTATTGATTGGCGTAGATGCCATTCACGGGCAAAACACCTTCGAAGGTGCTACAATATTTCCACACAATATTGGTATGGGAGCATCACGAAATGAACTTTTGGTTGAAGAAGCCGCAGCAATCACGGCAATCGAAATGCAGGCTACGGGTTTCAATTGGACATTCGCTCCTTGTATTGCCATTCCATACAACGAAAAATGGGGAAGGGTTTATGAAGCTTTTTCAGAAAGTACCGAAATGACAAGCAAATTAGTAAAAGCTTCAGTAAGGGGGCATCAGGGTAATTTGTCGGATAATACCACCGTAATGGCCACAGCGAAGCACTTTATTGGGGATGGTTCTACAGATTTTGGTCGGGAGGGTGGCAATACAACAATGTGCATGCAGGAAGTAAGCGAGCGTTTGTTGCCTTCATATCGAGCTGCGGTGAACGAAGGAGTTGGGGCTATAATGGTTTCCTTTAATTCTTTATCAGGGATAACCATGCACGCCCACAAGGAGCTCATAATGGACACACTTAAAACAAGTTGGGGCTTTGATGGAATAGTTGTAACGGATTGGAGGGGCTTTTCAAGGTTTGGCGAAAATGATATTATCAATGCCGGCGTTGATGTGGTGATGGCGGTTGAGGGCGATTTAAATCAATTTCAGAAGGAACTGAAGGATGGTGTGAATTCAGGGGAAGTTTCCCAGGCAAGGGTTGACGATGCAGTGAGAAGAATATTGCGACAAAAGTTTAGGCTGGGATTATTTGAACATCCTTTTGCTGATTCCAGCTTGGTTTCAAAAATAGGATGCAAGACTCATCGCGACAAAGCGCGGCAGGCAGTTCGCGAATCGATGGTGTTACTCAAAAACGAAAATAACGTTTTGCCCATCTCTAAAAGCACCCACAAAATAGTTGTGGTTGGCGAACATGCCAATAACTCAGGGCTACAGTCTGGTGGCTGGTCCATCGCCTGGCAAGGCACACATGAGAATTATGCCGGCGCTACAACTATTTTGGAAGGGATTCAGGATAATGCATCTGGAAGCGTAATCTACGATGAGCTTTCCGGTTTGGATATTTACTACATATACGCCACAGATGCGTTCTTCAACTTCTTCGAGCAGCGGAAAATCGCTGAAGGTTGCGGTTTCCCTCACTTTCGAGAGGCCAATAAATGCCAGCGGACCATAAAAGTCCATGCCACGTGTAAAACCGGGCAGGCGTATGATTTCTGTTTTTTCATTGGTTTTCAGGTCGAAGCGCACCAGGCTGCCCCTGCCCGACTCGAGCATCCACAATTGATTATTGTACCAGCGTGGCGAGTGGGGCATCGAAAGCTTGTCGAAAAGGATTTTGTTTTGAGTTACATCCATCAGAAGTCCGCCATCGCGCTTGTTGTCGCGCCATCCGCCTGTGGTGTCAGTTTTACCGAGTGCCGTTACAAAACGTGGCAGGCCGTTTACCAAGGCCATGCCGTTGAGGTGGCAGCGGTCTTCGGGTGCCAGGGAAGTGATGAAATGCGGGTGCCATTGCGGGATGAAACTGTTGTCGTAATCGAAAGTACACAAGCACGAAAAGCGGGTATTTACAGCCCAAAGCGCATTGTTTTGTCCCCAGGCCATTTCGTGGATGTCGATGGCTCCGGTGTCTAACGAGGCGCGGGGCACATAGCAGGCATCGTGGCGTTCGGGGTTTTCGAGGCGTGGAATCAGGCCGGGCAGGTCTTGATAGTGCTCCACCGACCGCAGGCAGCCAATGCTGATGCGGTTTGGTTTTACGGCAATGCCCATGGGTCGTGGGAAATTGCGGAAGTGGGTGTTCATCTTGTTATTGTCGCGCCGCACCATAATCAGTTTCCCGGCCTGGTAGGTAGAAACTACCAAACTAATTTTTAACTGCCTGAACAGCTCAGGCAGGTTGTTGGTAAAAACACTCGCTAAATCCTGCGATGAGGGTTTTTTGTTTTGATTATTTGTCTGGTTTTCGCTCATCTGTTTTTTTTGTTTGGTGTATGAATCCATCAATCTTTAGTTTTGTTTTGCTTTGGGTTTTGGCTTTCTATTTTGGAATCATTGTCCTGTTTTTCCTCACTCAGTTTATTTAATGCTTTGGCGAGCTTTTCGAAAGCAATTTTGCGCTGCCTGAAGGTTTGCAGTATTTCATCGATAGAGCTTTCCGTGTTTTCTGCTTTCGTATTCATAGTACTCTGAATAGGCTATTGATATTTGAAAGCCTAAAAAGGCCGTCAATACTTTTAGGAAATAAAGAAAAGTCATTTTTGTAGTGATGTCAAGAAAAGTACCACGTGAAAACTACGGGGCAGGCCAAAAAGCACTACGGGAAAACTACGGGGGTGGAAGGTTTGTGACTGGTTTTAAATGGATAACAAATATCCGGTGAGGGAGGTCTCAGGGCTTAGGTTTAGCTTTTTGCGGATATTAGTGCGGGTGCTTTCGATGGTGCGGATGCTCCGATTTGTTAATACGGCGATATCTTTGGAGGTCATGTTAAGGCGAATCAGGCTGCATACTTTTATTTCGGTGGGTGTAAGTTCGGGGTGCAGTTCGGTGAGTACTTCGTAAAATTCCTTGTGTACATTCTCGAAACGGGTTTCAAATTCTTTCCAGGCATTTTTGGGCGAAACCTTATCAAGGTTATTGATCAGCTTATTAATTTTTTCTTTGTTGTTACTGGAAACGTGTTGAGATATATCTTTAAGTTTTTGTGATACTTCAAAGGATAGTTCGTTCAGATGCGCCATGTGCATGGCCTTAACAGCCATTTCTCGTTGACTGCTTTGGAGTTCAACTTCTAAGGATTTTTTTTCTTTTTCAATAATTCGTGCTTGCAACAATTTATTGCGAGCCTGATACCGACGGGCCAAAAGGAAAAAAAGAATTAGAAAGAAAGCAGTTGAAATATAGATAATGTTTAGCCTGTGTTTGGATTTTTCGCGGTAAATGCTTTCGTTAAGCGAAGCTATTTTCGCCAGGTTTTTTTCCTGTTGATATTTTCCTTCAAGTTCGGTAAGTTTATTGTTTACATCCACCATTTTAAGCGAATCGAACATTATTTTATATTCCTCGAAATAAAACAAGGCACTATCGTAAACCCCCAGGTTTTTGTAGCAATAATACATACCTGAGAGGATTTTTGATTTTTCATAATTTAGATTATAAGGTTCAATTAGCTTCAATGCTTTTTTGAAATAAACAAGTGCAGAATCGCATTGCCCGGAGTTTTTGTACATGTTCCCCAGGTCGATAGCATTTATCATAATACCGTAATCTATACCCATTTCATTACAGATAAACAATGAGCTGTCGAAATATAGGCGAGCCCTTTGATAATGTTCCATTTTACTAAGCGTGTTAGCCATGGTGGTATAACTTTTAGCCAGATCGGTGGTAAAGTTATTACTTCGCGTCAATGCAATATTTAGATTCAAACTGTTTACAGCTTTTTCAAATAAGCCTAATTCTTTGTAACAAATCGCGGCATTATTAATATTTTGCATCTTTCCAACTACATGGTTGATTTCTGTATTGATGTCGATGGCTTTATTTAATAATTCCAGGGCATAATCATGTTTTTGGGCATGGATCATTAAACTGGCAATATTATTAAGCATAACTGCAAGATCCCTTTGGTTTCCGCTTTCCTGGTAGTATTCTTTTGCTTTAAAATATAAGGCAATGGCAGTATCAGCTTGATCGCACGAGCTAAAGGTGTTTCCAAGTACTGCATAAATATTGGCCAGGTGTGGGGCCGACTTCATATTACCGGCAATTTCCAGGGCTTCATTAAGAATTAGTATTGCCGAATCGTATTTCATTTGTTTGGATAAAGCACTTGACAAGGCAGTCATGCTGTTGAGCAAAGAGTGATTATCCCCGGTTTTTTTTCCTAAATTTATTGCTTTGGATAAATAAAATATTGTGGAATCGCTCTCTGATATTTGCAAATAATACCATCCCAGGTTATTGTATGCCCTCATCAAGCCTAGATGATTCTCAGTTTCTAAAGCAATGGCCAGTGATTTTCGGCTATAAAAGAGAGATTCGTCAGGTTTGCTGTCGAGGAGTAAATCTGCAATTTCATCATAAGATTTCATTTGCTCCGACAGCGATTGTGTGGTAATCTGGGCTTTAAGGCTGTCAACTTTAGCTAAGGCTTGAGAAAACCCTGATAGGAAAATATTAAAAACAAACAAAGCCAAAACAAACATAATCCTCATAGCTACCCTAAAATGCTGAATAGATGCAAAGGTAACAGTTTTTGTTTTTTGAGAAGTTTTAAATGCAATTTTTCTAAATAGAAAATCATACAGATGATCTATCAGGATTCTTTTTCTTATTCCGCCAATTCCTATCTATGCCATAGGTATCGCTTTGCGAAAATCATAAACCTTCTTCGCACCATAACCTACGCCCAGTGCTACCAAAATCAGCAGTCCACCGCTGATGGATGCACCACCTCCAACGGGAGTGTTGCCGCCACTATTGGGGTTGCTGCCATTGCCATTAGGTGGTGGCGGGGTTTGAGCTGTGAGGTTAATTGATAATAGTGTAATGATGATGAGTGCTGCAATTGTTTTGATTAATGTTTTCATGATATTATTGTTAGTTAGTTTTTTTTGATAGACCTCTCAGTCGTTTCACTCCTTCGAGGTGACAATGTGTTTGTCGGTTTTGGGGAGGAGAAGGACGAACGCAAAGCGTTCGTCCTTCTCCTCCCTTACTTGCCCAACATTCTTGTCATTCCGAACGAAGTGAGGAATCTGTTTTATTTTATAAACACCTTCTCTGTTTTAATTTCATTCCCCGATTTTACCGAAACGATGTAAACCCCCGTTTTTAAATTCACGGGTATTACGTTCATTTCGCTGGCGTTGATGGTTTGCTGTAAAACGGTTCTGCCCATTATGTCGGTAACCGATAGAGACAGGGCGTGCCCTGTCTGTACAGCGGCATCGCATACATTTTTAATGATGATTTGCCCATCGGCGGCATAAATAAAAATATCGCTTTCGCTGATTATTGTTTCTTCGATGCCAACGGTATTTAAATGCAGTTTAAAACGTTTTTCATCATCGGTAATATCCCATACAAATCCGTAATCGCCCCGATAGCTATCGGGACTGAGGTCGTGGAAGGTGTTGGTTTTGGTATCTTCCAATAATGCTTTTGAAAGGTTACTCATCTCTTTTGCTGAGATCGAGTAAATTCCGCCTGTTTCGTTTTCAAAACCCAGTTGGATTGTTTGGGTTTCGGGGCGGGTGTCGATGGCCAGCTTGCGGTTTTCGCCAAAAGAATAAATCTGTGAAATGCCTTCAGACCCCGAGAGGAATTTAAGTGCATCGCTGCGCAGATCGAATCCGGGCGTGGTTTCCGGATTGAAGCGGATAAATAGTTCATCGGTGTATTCGCCGCTGCTGGCAACGAGCACTATGCCATTTTGAATCGTTGACTTATAGAAACTTGTTGCCCCTGAATGCGTCCTGTCATTGTTGGTAAGTTCAAAAGTTCCCGTTCCTTCGGTGGTGTTGCTTTCGTTTACCACGATAAAGAAGCCTTGCATAGGCGGAACATACTGTGATCCCGATCCCAGGCCATCGTTCCATTCGATGTAATCGCCGGCACCATCATTTGCTGATGGATTCCAGTAATACACCGCGCCCCATGTATCGTCCAGCCCGCTCCAGTCGATGGAGGAAGGGTAGGGATTTCCCAAAAGGTTGGCGCCGTCGTTTCCTTCGGCAGGGTTGGGGAAATTATTGCTGAGTGTAACTGTGGCTGTTTGTTTACCAGTAAGCGGCGTTCCGGTGAAGGTGTAGGAGGATTTTCCAGCCATCGCCCACAAGGCATAGCCCACGTTTGTGTTGATTGCTGTCGTGGGTTCAACTATATCAGCCCAACTGGGCAGGGTTTCGTCCCATTCCTGCAAAAAATCGCCCAGGAAAGTATTAGCAGTTATGCCTGTTATAGGGATGGAAACCAAATGCCATTCCCCATCATCCATGGTTTTTTGGATGTAGATGTTGCCGTTGTTTGTAATCGCACCCTCGGTGATGAGTGAGCCGCCTGATTCAACAGTGAGAGTAGCACTTGCATCGATGCTTAAGTTGTTGCTTGCCCCGCCATTGCCAGAAGAAATAACCGGGAAATTACCACTTGGGCCCGATACATCTGGGATGATTACATTATCGGTTGATGTGGGGACAGTATTTGCATTCCAGTTATCAGCATTGTTCCAGTCGGAGCTTGGAAAACCGTCCCAGGTAATATCAGTGGCCAGTCCACCATCATGTATGGTCCAGCCATCGTAAGTTTCAATGCTTGCCCTTGCCGTTGCTGCCGCACCGGAGCTGTATTTACTAGTCCCACCATTGAAAATCAAGCCGTTGTGCAAATCCAAGGCTGCCCATCCAATAAGCAGGGCATCATAATTTGCTATCGAAAGGGTTGCTTCACCAAACATACCAAAAAAGCGTGTTACATTGCTCACATCCCAGCTACCAATGTTCTGGTTAAAAGCATATGCAACAGAAAACATATTTCTCATATCAGTTACATTGCTTACATCCCATTTGCTGATATCCTGGTTAAAAGCACTCGCACTTCGAAACATATTACTCATGTCTGTTACATTGCTCACATCCCAATTGCCAATATCCTGGTTAAAAGCCCCCGCAGCAAAAAACATATAAGACATATTTGTTACACTACTCACATCCCAACTGCCAATGTCCTGGTTAAATCCCTGCGTTGACCCAAACATATAAGACATATTTGTTACACTACCCACAATCCAACTGCCAATGTCCTGATTAAAAGCAGCCGAACCCCAAAACATTTTCGACATATCTGTTACACTACTCACATCCCATGTGCCAATATCCTGGTCAAAAGCACTTGCACCATTAAACATATTATTCATGTCTGTTACACTACTCACAATCCAACTGCCAATGTTCTGGTTAAAAGCACTTGCACCATTAAACATATTATTCATGTCTGTTACCTTACTCACATCCCAATTGGCAATGTTTTGATTAAACACACTCGCATCATAAAACATTCCAGCCATATTTGTTACATTACTCACATCCCAATTGGCAATGTTTTGATTAAACACACTCGCATCATAAAACATTCCAGCCATATTTGTTACATTACTCACAGTCCAACTGCCAATGTTTTGATTAAAAGCACTCGCATTAAACATATTATTCATGTCTGTTACATTGCTCACATCCCAACTGTCGAGGCCTGTTATGGATCCCTTTGTTGAATTGTGAAATGCATTTGATAGATTAGTAATTGAAGCAGGAAGCATTGCAGGAACATCAATAAGGTAGGTGGTGCCATAAAAAGCACCATTTAAACTGGTAAGTCCAATTCCTCCAAAACTCGTTACTCTCGCTAGTTTTTCTGCATTGGCATAAGAACCCCCATTACCAAACTGGCTAAGTATTCCGCTTATGCTAACGTTGTATGTCCCCTCTGATGCATAGGTGTGGCTTTTGTCCCCTGCGGAGGTAACCGTTTCAATTGCAGTGCCATCTCCCCAGTTTATAGTAACACGTACTGTTCCGCTCAGGGGCAGTGTAATTTCGTAGCCGGAATATTGAGAGACGTAAAATTGGAGAGTCATTGGTGCAGTTCCACCATCCAAAAAAGTCCAGGCATCATCATCAATTATATTTCCCCTTGCATCACCAGCCTCACCAATGCTAAAGGTGCTATTCCCAGCATTTAATGTCTGCCCATCTATCAAATCCAAAGCTGCCCAGCCAATAAGCAGGGCATCATAATTTTCCATTGATAGAGTGGCCCCAAAAAACATATCAGATATTGAGCTTACATTGCTCACATTCCAATCGCCAATATCCTGGTTAAAAGCACTCGCATTATAAAACATATTATTCATATGTGTTACACTACTCACATCCCAAGTGCCAATGTCTTGGTTAAAAGCCGACGCAGAATAAAACATATACGCCATATTTGTTACATTGCTCACATCCCAACTGTCGAGGCCAATTATGCTCTCTTTGCTTGTTTCGAAAAATGATTTCGATAGATTAGTGATTGTAGCAGGAAGCCTTGCAGGAACTTCCACAAGGTTGGTGGCGCCCTGAAAAGCACCATATAAACTGGTGAGGCCGACGCTGCCAAAACTCGTTACTTTTATAAGTTTGTTTGAATTGGGATAAGGACCACCAATACCAAACCAGCTAAGTGTACCGCTTATGCTAACGGTGTATTCCCCTTCTTCTGGAAAGGTGTGGAGTGTATTCCCTGGAAAGGTAACAGCTTCAATGTCCCCATCCCCCCAATCTATATTAACATTTACTGAGCCGTTCAGGGGCAGTGCAATCTCTGTGCCGTCTCCGTGGGTGGTGTTAAATACGAGG
>Ga0208900_1000273_pt1 | contig 33168 bp, 23 predicted proteins | sample AntAceMetag02UKK_FD_184763 | JGI IMG/M metagenome (GOLD analysis project Ga0208900, IMG submission 184763) | Saline lake microbial communities from Ace Lake, Antarctica - Antarctic Ace Lake Metagenome 02UKK (SPAdes) (version 2) | ecosystem: Environmental > Aquatic > Non-marine Saline and... | reverse complement strand
ATGATGATCCTCAGTATACCATTCCAGTGCAAAAAATGCTTGATTGTGGAAAGGAAAGTGGTGGGTATGCTGAATATAGATGTGTTCATTGTGGTTTTGATGTATTTCGGGTGGGGTTTAGTTGTAAGAGCTGTTTTTGTTTGTCCTGTTTCCAAACTGTATGTTGATAAATTTGTAGCCCAAGTCAGTAAAATGCTTTATCCTGGTGTTGTTTACAGGCAGATAGTGCTGACAATGCCAAAACAGCTAAGACAGCCTTTTTACAGTGTCCGTCATAATGACGAGTTGTTATCAAGATTAATGAAAATAGGGCATCAATGCCTGGAGGAAGTTGTTTCTGTTGCTCTTCGTAAAAATGTAAAAATTATGATATCCGGACGATACAGGAGATGTTGGGACACAGTGATGTTAGAACGACAAGGATCTATACCCACACGGTGAGGTCAAGAACTGTCAAAGAATCAAAAAGCCCGCTTGATTTCCATTTGTCGGCTACCCACCTAAGCCGGGACAAGCTGTCAAATCAATGGCCTGGATAGCCTTGATGTGCATAGTCAGCAAGGCTAAAGATTGTCCCGCTTTAGACGGGTAGCCCCATTTGTCTAAGAAAATGGATAAAGGCCATGATTTTTGAAAAAATAGAAGATATAGCCCAATTAACTGTTTTTTACTGGTCAAATGCAAAAAAAGGATATTTTTTAAATTGAATCTCACTTCCAATGAAAAGAGAACCTTTTCTCTTCATTTGACCTACTCCCTTCTCAATGGGGTGATTCAGGGAGTGCTTGCCCTGAATGAATTTGTCTTTATTAAAAGCCTCCATGGCTCTAACTTTCAACTGGGATTCCTCTTTCAGTTCAGCGTGGTGGTGTTTGCCTTTTTGTTTATCTTAAATGAATTTTTAAAGCGCATTACCAACAAGAAAAAGCTTCTAAAGGTAGTGGGGATAATCACCCATCTGCCCATGGCTCTGCTTGTCTTTTTCCCCCATGCCAGCCCGGCACCCATTTATAATTATCTTTTTATGGCGATATTTCTTATCTATTTCATGGGATGGCCAGTGACCCTTCCTTTGATTAACCTGTTTTTAAAGAACAGTTATTCCCATGCCCATTTTTCAACCCTGTTCAGCTATGCCACCTCGGTGAACAAGGTGACCATGCTGGTGGTCACCTTTGGCTATGGCCTGCTCCTGGATTTGGACAACTATGTTTTCATATGGATTTTCCCCTGGGTTTCTTTGTTGGGCATCGGGGGCATTTATCTTTTAACCCGCATTGAATACCGGCAATCGCCCCCTCCGGCAGAAATACTTCGCCAGGGGGTGATGGCATCCATCCGGCAATCCATTCAAAACATGATGGATATTTTAAAAGAGAATACCGCTTACCGGCACTTTGAGATCGGGTTTATGTTGTATGGCATTGCCTTTATGATATCCATCACGGTGATAATTATTTTTTTTAATGACTCCCTGCATCTCAACTATGCCAGTGTGGCATTTTATAAAAACGGATACAATGTGGTGGCCATCTTATTGTTGCCCCTGTGTGGGCGGCTTCTGGGTAAAATGGATCCACGAATTTTTGCCGGGTTCACCTATCTGGCCATGTTTTTTTACATCGTGTCCGTTGCACTGACAGAATTTTTACCGATTAATTTTGAAATATGGGGCATACAGGTCTATTATTTGCTATTGTCGTACATGGTTTTCAACGGGATGTTTGTGGCGGGTATGGCCCTTTTGTGGACCATCGGGTCTGCTTATTTTTGCAATGATGAAGATACGGCAGAATACCAGTCCTTGCATCTTTCCCTGGTGGGTGTCCGGGCATTGTTTGCCCCCCTTGCAGGTGTCTGGCTCTATGAGATGATCGGTTTTGCCGGAACCTTTTCCATTGTTGCTGGTTTGCTGGTGCTGGCCATGGGGGTTATGGCTTGGTCTTACAAAAAATAGACTGGATGTAAGCCTGGGATTTAAAGTGGACCCCATTTTTCCACCCGAATGCGGAACCAGGGAAAAGGCTGAAGAGCTCATGAACGTACTACAGAATGAACAGCCTTTCGGCATGATCGCAGTTTCACTGGGGAATTTCGTGAGTCTATTGATACAATAATCCCTAAGTCAACATGGGCCGCTTTGAAGCAATTTTATATGAAAGAGTAGACACGCCTAACATTAATGTTTAAAATCGAGTTGTTGGATAAAACACATTATAGAAAACAGTTTGATTGTGGAAATACCCCCCGACGCTTCCGTTCCGGTCAGGCCAGCCGACGGGGGCGGTATTATGCCATTTCCATTTAATTTAGGATATGGGCCAGAAACTGTTGGCTACGCAACTCCTTAGGATTGGTGAAGATCTCCTCTGGCGGCCCCTGTTCAATCCAGTTCCCCCCATCCATGATCAACACCCGATGGGCCACATCCCTTGCAAAGTGCATCTCATGGGTAACGGCCAGAATGGTCATGCCTTCATCTGCCAGACGTTCCATCACCTCCACCACCTCCCCCACAAGTTCCGGGTCCAGGGCCGACGTGGGTTCATCAAAAAGCATGACATCGGGTTTCATGGCAAGGCTTCTGGCAATGGCCACCCGCTGCTGCTGTCCACCGGAAAGCCGTGAAGGATGAACATCCCGTTTATCTGACAACCCCACCCAGTCTAACAACTCCTCAGCGTAGGGGATGGCCTCACTCTTGGATTGCCCCAGGACGGTCACCGGACCTTCAATAACATTTTCAATGGCGGTCATGTGGGGAAACAGATTAAAGGATTGAAAACACATACCGGTTTTTTTCCGGATCTGTAGAATCTTCCTCTCTTCCTCTTTAGTGGCTTTCCCCGCGTTTACGGTGAGTCCATCAACGGTGATGATCCCGGCAGTGGGGGTTTCCAGGAAGTTGATGCAGCGAAGAAGTGTACTTTTTCCAGACCCCGATGGTCCCAGTATAACCACCACCTCACCGGCTGTCACCTGAAGATCTATGCCCTGGAGTACATGAATGTCTCGTCCAAACACCTTGTGGAGATTTTCAATTTTTACCATGGTTTTTTTATCGTTCATTAATGTACCCTCCTATCACCACGGGCCATGTGCGTTTCGATTTTCTCCTGGGCATATTGAAGGATCACGCACATGAGCCAGTAAATAAATGCCACCAGAATGAGCATCTCCAGGGATTGAAAATAGCGCCTGCCAATTTTAATCGCCCGGTAACTCAATTCCCATACTCCCATGAGGGAAACCAGGGAAGAGTCCTTGATCATGGCAATGAATTCATTGGAAATAGGGGGAATGATGATCCGCAGGGCCTGGGGAAAAATAATTCGACGCATGGCCTGGGTTTCTGTCATGCCAAGGGCCTTGGCGGCTTCTCTCTGACCAATGGTGATGGATTGAATGCCAGCCCGGACGGTTTCTGTCATATAGGCACCATAGCAGACCCCCAAGGCCAGAATACCTGCGGGGATGGCGGGCAGTGTCAGGGCATTTTGAATACCGGGGATTCCGAGTTCTTCCAGGGCTTTACCCAGCTGGGGCAGGGCAAGATACCACATGTACACCTGAACCAGAAGAGGGGTGCCCCGGATCAGAGACACATAGGCCGTGGCAATGCTGTTGGCAATGGGGTTTTTAGAAAGTCTTCCCAATGCACCAAGAATGGACAGAACACAGGCAAGGGAGATGGCAAGTAAGGAGACGAGCAGGGTAACACCCATACCCGTTAGAATGAATCCCACCCATTTTGCCATGAAGCTGAAATCAAGTTTAATGATATAAAACAGAAAGAAAATAAAGACAGTCAAGGCAAGCAATGCAATGGTGGTGTTTCGTTTAAATCGTTTTTGCCTGTTTTCTATCTCTTCAAGCACAGCATGGGCTTCAGCGGGGATGGAACTGCCACCTGTTTCTTGGGGTACACTCATGGAAGAACTCCTTAAAGTCACCTGGGAAGCATAAAAAAGTGCTTCCCTGCACACCATGGAGAACACGGCGGGCAGGGAAACAACTCTGGGTTAAGCCTTGATTTTTACAATTTGGGAATTAGATCGGTTCCATAAAAATCCATGGAAAGTTTTACAAGGGTTCCGTCTTTGTACATGGATTCAAGGGTTTCATTGAGCTTTACAATGAAAGACTCGCTGTTTTTACGGCTTTTATCAAGGGCAACACTTAAGGGTTCATAATAGGTGGGGTCGCCCAGCATTTTCATGGGGCATCCTGAACCGCATCCTTCTTTTATGGACTGGGCCAGGGTCTGTCTGGACGTAAAAACAGCGTCCAGACGGGCACCATCACCCAGGGCCAGATCTTCTATCTGGTTGGCATCGGTGGGATATGTTTTTAAATTAGAATGGGTTGGTTTCCAGGAGAGATAGGTGATTTTGGTGTCCTGGATATCAAGATCCTGCTGCAAAAATCTCTCGTTGGTGGTTTCCGAGGCAACACCGATTTTTTTGTCCTTTAAGTCATCAATGGTTTTGATGGTGGTGTTATCTTTGTGGATGGCAAACTGAGCAGGAGAGCTATAATAGGGGATGGTAAATAACAGGGCGTTTTTTCGCTCTTTGGTGGGGGTCATGGAACCCACAGACATATCCCATCGTTTGCCCCATTTGCCAGCGGTGATGAGATCCCAGTCCGGCGTGATGAATTTAACTTTAAGGCCCATACGTTTTGCGATTTCTGTGGCTACGCTGATGTCAAAGCCTTCCAGTTCGCCCTTTTCGTTGAGAAAACTCTGGGGTGCATAGTTGGCGTCGGTGGAGACTTTAATAACGCCTGCAGCCATGATTTCGTCAAGAACTGATCCGGCGGCCATGGTGCTTTGTACAGAAAAAATCAAGAGCCCGGCCATCAGTAGTCCCAAAAATACGTTCCGTTTAATTTGCATTTTTTCTCCTTAAATAAAAATAATAATGAATCACCAGAGTGATCAAAATTGCCATCCCTCCCATTGAATGGAATTATCAGTGACATGATAACGGAGGAAGAGCATAAGCGTTATGTTCCAACAACATTTTTAATATAACATGGACATAGTCTCTATACCATTTAAAAAAACAAGGTTTTTTGACGATATGGCCGTTATTTTTTGTGGATGTCTTAATGGTCAATTGATTTGTTTGCCTATGTCTCAATAGTCAACGCTTAATAACCATCGGTTCGACCATTTTTTATAACAAATTGAATTTATTCATATAAAAAAATAACAAATAAAAGATTCAAATAGAATTTTATTTACAACACCTTCGCCAAATTTAAAATTGATTTGAGTTTTTACAATTTACCCACCATATATTGTTCAATTGTGCTTCTTGACCCACTATATATTGATTGAATTTTGGAGCAAAATAAAATTGGCGAAGGTATTGATTTAGATTACAGTATGTTATAATGATTGTCGAACCGAGGGTAATAATACCCATGCTGCCATTATCCAGCCAGCAGCTCCCTGGCAAGTCTGACGCCGTCCCCGGCGTTTTCGGCAAAGGCATCTGCCCCAATGCGTTTGGCCCATCTTCGGGTCACCGGTGCACCGCCCACCATGGTTTTAAAACGGCCTTTAAGCCCCGCTTTTGTTAACTCTTCTTCTAATTTTTTCTGTTCCGGCATGGTGGTGGTCAAAAGGGAGCTGGTACCGATGATATCGGCATTAAATTTGTCTGCCCCTTCGATTAATTTTTCAACGGACACATCCCGACCCAGGTCTTTTACCTCAAACCCATTGGCCTTGAACAGGGAGACCACGATGGTTTTGCCGATGTCATGGACATCGCCTGCCACTGTGCCAATGATGATCCTTCCGCCGGAGGTAGTTTCATTTTCCGGGATGGCTTCATTTATAAGCTCTGTGGCCGTCTGCATGGCCGTTGCTGCCTGGATCAGTTCCGGCAGAAACAAGGTTCCCATGCCAAAGAGTTCTCCCACTTTGTTGATGCCGGGGATGAATCCTTTATTGATAAGTTCAATGGGATTGATTCCCTCTCCCAGCCCTTTTTTTGCCATCTCTTTTGCAAGGTTGGCATCGCCCTGGACAATGGATTCCATGGCCTGTGCAAATATTTGAGTTGTCATCTGTTTCTGTTCTCCAAAATCAATAAAATTGATCTGTGTTTTTTCGGTGATTATCCGGTGTTTGTGTTTTTGTTTTTTTTTTAAGAGAGCAGTGTTAAGTTTGGTTTAACGGCGTTATTATGCGTTTTAGGGGGTCACAGTTTTTCATCGCCCGATATAGGTCAGGGCGATGATTTTATTGGCAAGAGAATTAAAGACCCATCTGAGCCTTGAACAATTCCACCGACCGGATTTTAATATCTAACAGTTCTGCAATTTTCATTTTTGCGCGAATGCCCTTGGGGCCGCCTGCAATGGAGGTAACGGTGCCGAGTCCCAGGTCCTTCCTGAGTTCGCGCATTATCTCTTCATTGGTCAGGTCAAATACGTCAATCCCCAATTTTTTTGCAACATATGCCTTGGCATCATTTATTTTCATCTTGCGGGTCATTTGCATCCAGGCAACCAGATCTCCGGCTGTCCGAATACCGCCCATGCATGATGCCATGATGTGTGCAATGGCCATTCCCATTGGATCGCCGACGCCAATCTACAGCCCGTCGGCCTTGCCAATTTGTACCAGGGCTTTGGACACCCGGGTGACGCAGTCAATGGGGGGTTGTTCCATCATGGGAATACCACATACCCCCATGCCCACGTTGGCATGGACCGGGATGGTGGCCGCATCGGTGGTGGCCTTTAGAAAAGTAACCGCCCGGGCCAGGTTCCAGGGAACGGATTCTGTGGTGGAGGTGTTCACCGCCATGCCGTAGATGTCGGCTCCGGCTTTTTCAACGGCCTTTACCTGGTCTATGGTGTACATCCCGGCAATGCGTTTATCGTCATAGGTCAGTTCCCCATGCATGCCAAGGATGAACTCGCCAGCCCCTCCCATGAGTATGGGAAGATCGGGGTATTTTGCCTTAAGTCGCTCCACCCCATTGAGGGCTGCCAGAAAATCGGCATCCCCAGCAGAGCCCGAGGTGTCAAAGTTTAACCCCTCAAGGCCCACGTCGGCAAGCTTAGATCCCACAAAGACCAGATCATCTGTCAGGTATTCACAGGCTTGTTCCTGGGCCCGCCTGGCCTCCTCAATTTTACCAAGGGGCATCAGCTCCGCTGCATTGGGGCAGGGGCCATCGGGCTGGAAGTAAAGCCCCATGTTGGGCTGGGCACCGTAAAAGAAGGGGGCTGTGGTGGCCTGGGAAATATTGTAATAGTCGTTGGCTTCAAAATTGATGATACTCTTGACTGGTTTATAAGAGTAATCGCTGTGGCCAAGGGAGGTGGTGTCTGCCCCGCAGGCACGTTCGTAGGTCAGCACCGCCTGCTGGCGGCTCAAGGGGGTGCCCACGCCACCGCCGTCCTGGCCGGAGTAAAAGCTCATGGTGGTGCCGTCATCGGACACAATGACCTCTTCTCCGGGATTGACGCTGACAATGCGGGAGGGTTCAGCCAGGATGTCAAAGAGTTTTTTCTGATCCTCTTGACTCAGTGCGGGAATACCCATGCGTTTTGCCGCATCGGCACAGCCGTCCTGGATGTCTTCCATGACATCCTCGACATCCATCCAGAGCCGTTCACCATCCCCCATGCGGGTTAAAATCTGGTTGCTCATGTGTTGTCTCCATTTAAAATGCCCATCTCCCGCTCCGTGTCCGTCACAATAGACCGAATGGTGGCCAGAACGTCGTCTGGCAGGGGGGTGGGCTGATGATTTTCAAGTATAGTCTGAACCTTTATGATGGCCCGTTCATAGGCGGTGGTGGCACCGGCTTTTTCCCAGGCCCCCCGCATTTTTCGATCAATTATTTCTGCTCTGGATTGGCTTCTCATCCATTTAAAGGTGTGGGGGTTCATGAGGAAATCACCGCCGGGTCCTATCTCCTTGATAGCATCCAGGGCAAGCGTTTCATCATTCACCGGTATTCCCTGCACCGTATGTTTGATCATCCGTGCAAATTCACAATCCAGAACCAGTTGACCATAATCAAAGGTGATGCCGCTTTCCAGCATCCCCAGACCGTATATCATATTGGCACCTGCCAATGCGGGTATCAGTCCGGTTAATGTCTTTTCATGGCCTGTCTGGGTATCAGATATTTTGCTGTCGCCCTAACCACCGGCGACATAGCTCGGAAGTGCATAGTATCTTGCCAGTCGTGCCACGGCTCCGCTGATGAGGGCACATTCCGGTGTTCCCACGGTGGCGGCGGCAAGTTTTAAATCCATGGCCGTTGTGGAACTACCGTAGATCACCGGGGTGCCCCGCCTTGTGAGCTGGGCCAGGGTGATGCCAGCCAGGATTTCTGCATTGTGGTTCACCAGGGTTCCGGCCAGGGTCACCGGAGAGGTGCCGCCTGCCATGGCCATGGAGAGAATGTTGCAGACCACATTGTTTTTGGCGGACTCCATGATGATCTCACAGCAGTCTGCAATCAGTTTCAAGGGGCTCACCGGACAGGTGGTGAATGAGACCAATTTGCGTTTTTCAAAGGCATCTTCTCCCCCGGCAATGGCTTTTCCCATGTCAATGATCTTGTTGAGAAAGATGCCGTTCACTGGGCCAAAGGCACAATGCTTGGTGGTGTGGGTGAGATAGGCTTCGGCATTGTGCAACGCCACAGTGTTCTGGTTTACATCATGGGCGCCCAGGGCTTTTTCACAAAAATCAATTTCATCGAGATAATCAATGACCTTGGCAGAATCCACCACATCCTTTTTAAAAGGAGGGCGGTTCTCTCCGGTGTAAGGGTCATTGATCATCACCCCTTCACTGAAGTTGGTGAAATGAACCCGGGTACTTTCGAGAACAATGTCATGTTTGGGATCCCGTCCGTGTAATATCACTTTGGAGGGAGCCCATCGAATGGCATCTTCCACCACATAGGGGGGGATTTTTACGATGCGGGTGTCACGGTTCACATGGGCACCGCCTTCTTCAAAGCGATCAAGTGCTTCGTGGTTCTCCACAAACACACCTGTTTCTGCCAGAACCTCCAGGGTTCCCAGATGAATCTCTTCCAACTCATCCTCGGTGAGGATGTTGAGACTCAGCCCGGAACCCAAAAGTCTTCCGGCGTGTAAGTTTCGTTTCATAGGAAATCATTCCTTTTGGTTTAAATGCGAGATACTTGCCACAACAAATAATAAAAATGGTGTTAATAAAAATGGTGTTATGCCGCCCCCAACGGCTGCCCTGACCGGAACGGGAACGTCGGGGGGTATTTTTGCCCTTTTAGGCTAAACCACAGAAACTGCGGGCAAGTTTGTCCTCAGACAGAGTCTGTGCTTCTTAACGCCTAAAAGGGCAAAAATCCTCCCCCTTTGGTTCCCAATGTTCCGGTCAGGGCAGCCGTTGGGGGCTCTGTTGTCGGCACTCTGGTGCTGTTTTTTCTTATAAAAAAAATTATTTATCCAGTGAATAAGCTGCAATAAATTGTTTTCCCCGGTCGATTAGCTCGTCGTGGTCGTCGGGGGGGGTAAGCGTTTCAATCATCTGATGGGTGTATTCCCGCAACAGTTTTCCGGCATCCGGGCATTGATTGGCCTGCCATTGATCCAGGGTATATCCCGGCCAGATGGGGCTTTCAAATCTGAATTCCCGGAATCGTTTTCCCGTTGAGGGGGCCGCCATATAATTGCCTGCGGATCCCATGGCGTTAATTTCAGCCAGGTTCACCGTTTCCGGATCAATGGAAAAGCCCTGATTAAAGATGCGGGAGAGACGAATCACCTCGTTGGCATATACAACGGCTGCCGGGCTAAAGGCCATGGAGTCAAAGTTGCCGCCCACAAAGGGAGCAAGACCCACCTTGCCCATGATACTGGTCAGATGGTTCATCCAGAAACTACCACCTGCCAGGAGATCAGGGCCCCATCCAGGTCCACTGCCCGAGGTTCCAGAGTGGGGAATTTTATAATGGTTCATCATCTCGGCGCAGGCCAGATTGATGAGCATGGTATGGGGAGTGTAAACACTCATCATGTTTTTCATGTCAAAGCCTGCCGGCAGGTTGCCAGCGATGATGGGCGTACCCTTTTTGACGATCTGGGCAAAAACGATGCCTGCCAGAAGCTCCGCGTTGAGAAGCGCCAGGGTGCCCCCCGGGGTAATGGGGGCCGTTGCCCCGGACATGCCATAATTATTATAGATAAATGGCAGGCCCCGTTCCACGGTGATCAGAATTTTTTCGGCGGTCTCTTTGTTGAGTACCAGGGGAGTGATGGGATTAAAATAGGGAATGACAAAGGGGTTCTCTGCCAGGTTCCCATGGAGGGATTCCATCATATCCAGGGTTGGTTCAAAGCAGCGACTTTCCGACATGAGCAGCACCAGGGGTTTGGTGGTGTTGGCCACCATGGCAAGGCTGGAAAAAAGATCGGCATTTTTTGGATCCAGATCCTGGGCAATACCCGGGGTGGAGATTACATCAAACTGTTCCAGGGTATCCCCCAGACGCACCGCTGTTTCCATGTGTTTAATGGAAAAGGGGGTGGTCTGATCCGTTAAGGGATCCTGGTAGTGAAGGTTGGTGACCCCCACGCCAAAACGGGTGGAATCCTGGGAAAGATTCCCCAGTGTAAATCGTTGCTCTCCGGTACGGTTATGGATGTTAATGCTGGATGGGGCCTGATCCAGTGCCCATTGCACTAACTCTTCTTCGAGGAAAACCTGGGTGTTGTTTTCAATGCGACAGGAAGATTTGGCAAAGAGTTCCACCGCTTTGGGGGAGTTCACCTGTATCCCCGTGGTGGACAGAATATCCAGGGATTGTTGATGGATCTGTTGGATCTGTTCGGTTTTTAGCAGATGAAGTGACGGTGTGACAGCAGCCATTGGCATTAGTCCCCTTATTTTTTGTTAATAGTCGACCCGACTAAATTTGTAAGTGTTGCCACTGTTAGGGTAACAGGTATATATCAATGCTTTGGTTTCCCTGTCAAGGGAATAATCGAGCTTAATTATTTCAGCCATTCAGGTCAATTTATGTCACCAGGAATCGGCTTGTGATATTTGCCTTATTGAATGAAAGATAGGTAAACTCCGTTGCTTAGCGATCATCAAGTAAGTAACAAATAAGACTTGAAACAGCTATTTAAAAATGTTACTACTTTTGAAGCAACTTTTAAGCTAATGGCCGAAAAATTGCGAGCTGTGCGGGTAGTGCTTTGCTGACCTGATTTAAAGCAGCATTTCCGTGTTGTTTATAACTTAACAATACAAATTGAAGGCTATTTGCCTTGTCAAATATTGCGGATAATTGGTGCCCGCACAGGTTGAAAAATTGTATGCAATGTTGCGTATGAATGTCATTTGTCTTCAAGGAGTGACAACACCCGAGATCCTGTCCTTGTTCTGCCGTAACAAACAAGACGGGTGAAACGGGAACGGAGGCGGAGACAGATTTTATAGGGGGACAGATTTGAAAATCTGTCTTCAAAAGCGAGAACTTGCTGAAATGGCAAGGAAGCGGGGGGTATTGTTTGACAGATATCGCCTTATATCACGAGTTTTTGGGAGAATTGTATAATGATTAAAGATATTACTGAATTGAATGTGGGACTTTCTAAATATGTCATAACGGCATATAAAACGCTGTTGGGAGATCATCCGGTCAATGGGTCGCAATTAAGCCGCAACTCTGGAATTCCCAGGGCAAGAATTTATGATGTACTCCGCACCCTGAAAGCCAAGGGATTTGTGGTGGAGTCCAGCCAGGGTATGTACACACCCATCCCTTCGGAGGAGTTGGTTCAACGGCTTCGCCATGACCACGAGTCGGCCCTGTCGGCCCTGGAGACCGATTTAAAAGATGCAGAAAAAGAAGCCGGAAGTGATGTGATCTGGAGAATTAAAGGGCATGTGGCGGCCATGGGTAAAGCAAATGAGATGATTGATGCGGCCCAAGATGAAATTTATGTCCGGATTTCTCCAGAAGAGGGGATGCATCTTGATGAACCTTTAAAGGCCGCTGAACTTCGGGGGGTTCAGGTAAAATATATTTCCATGGCACCGGTGGAGAAAATGTTTGAAATTCAGGTGATCCATCCCCAGGCTGACCTTGATGAGCCAGGGCCGGAACACCGCTATTTTGATATTGTTGTGGATCGTAAAGAGATGCTTTGCGGCATGTTTGTAGCAGGAGATGAGGTCAATTCCGTACTCAATTGGGGGCGGAACACTTGGTTTGTTGTTTCGGGCAGGGACAGCCTTCGCCACGATTTTTATCACTACTTTCTTCACAAAGTTGAAGATCTCAATCAGCCCCTGTCTGTGGCCGATAAAGCCCTTTATCGTTTGATTCAAAAGGATATTTGAGAAACACGGAACCGAGTGACCAGGTGCAAAAAAAGTGGCACCAGTGAATCATTGTGTTTTATATCCCACGCCTTGGGTGCGTGGTATAGAAGAGGGGCTCTCAGGAAAAAAACAGTTGACACTTTGCTGTCCAGATATTAGTGTTGCCTCAATAGTAGCAACATTAAAATTTGGAGGCAAAATGAAGCAGATTCTGGTGTTAGGCGCAGGCCTTGTGGCACGTCCCCTTGTACGATATTTGTTAGCCCAGGAAGATATTGAAGTCGTGCTTGCAGATCAATTGCAAAGCAGGGCAGATGCACTGATTGAGGGCCATCCTTCGGGTCGGGCCATTGCTATGGATGTCCAGGATACGGCGCAACTCAATGATTTTGTATCCAGGGCAGACATTGTGGTCAGTCTGCTTCCCTGGAATTTTCATCCCAAAATAGCAGGGCTGTGTCTTGAACATAAAAAAAATCTGGTGACCGCATCCTATGTGAAAGAGGAAATGCAGGCCCTTGATGCTGCCGCCAAAGAAAAAGGATTAATCTTTCTCAATGAAGTGGGGGTGGATCCGGGCATTGATCACATGGCTGCCATGAAAACCATTGATGAAATAAAGGCTGCCGGTGGTGAGGTGACCACCTTTCATTCTTATTGCGGGGGGTTGCCAGCCATGAAAAATAACAATAACCCCCTGGGGTATAAATTTTCCTGGAGCCCGGAAGGGGCATTGCTTGCTGCGGGCAATGATGGCCGATACCTGGAGGATGGAAAAGTTGTGGATGTGCCGGGGTGCAAGCTCTTTGAACATTATTGGCTCACCGACATTCCCGGCTCCGGCGTTTTTGAGGCATATGTGAACCGGGATGCCCTGCCGTACCTGGATCTTTATGGTATTCCCACGGCAAAAAATATTTATCGTGGCACCCTTAGAAACATAGGCTATTGTGAAACCTGGGATTTTTTTAAAAAATTGGGACTCATGAACCAGAAGATGAAGTTTGACATGCAAGAGACCTCTCCGTGCCAGGTGATCACCAATATGATTCACAGTGACGGGGGCGATGTTCAAGCGGATGTAGCGGCCTACCTGAAAATTCCCAAGCACTCCCTGACCCTAAAAAAATTGCAATGGCTTGGCATGTTCAGCCATGAAACCCTGGATCTGGAAACCGTGTCGGTGTTTGAGATGTTTGCCCATATTTTAAAAGAGAAACTCACCTATAATGATGGCGAAGTGGATCTTTTGTTGCAGCACCATGAGTTTGTGGCGCAATACCCAGACGGCAGACAAGAGATGATCATGTCCACCCTAATGGATACGGGTACGCCCGGGGGAGACAGCTCCATGTCCAAAACCGTTGGATTGCCAGCGGCCATATCTGCCCGGCTCATTGCCGAAGATAAAGTTGATTTAAAGGGGGTTTGTATTCCGGTTCATTCCCAGATATATAAACCTGTGCTGGCGGAGCTGGCAGCATTGAATATCAAATTTGTTGAGCGTAAAACCCTACTTTAATGGGTAAGTTCCCAATTGTGGAGGGGGCAGGCTTGGCTTATGGACATTAATTCCGGATCTTGAAAAGATGTTTGGTAGGTATGATTATTTCAAGAGGTTATGATAATTTATGGCTCTGGAGTTTTCTGTGTCTGGCTTAATAAGGCCCATAAGCCAGGCCTGACTCCATTTAAATATGATCTTATTTAAATATCAGGGAGATGTTATGAAATCGTTACTTATTCGGGCAGAAGATAAAAACATTTGGGAAAAAAGAGCATCCATTGTACCGGAGGATCTGAAGTTAATCCTGGAAGAGACCGGAGCCAAAGCCTACATTGAAAAAAGTGAAAAACGTTTTTTCACCGAAGATGCCTATGAAGCTGCTGGTGCACAGGCCTGTGAGGGCATGGAACAGGGCGATGTTGTTTTTGGGGTGAAGGAAATCCCTGAAGAGAAAATCCTTGACGATAAAACCTATATTTTCTTTTCCCACACCATCAAGGGGCAGGCATCTGGCATGCCGCTGTTGAAAAAAATAATGGACAGCAACGCCACCCTCATTGATTACGAAAAAATCACCGACGATAAAAATCGCAGGGTTATTTATTTTGGACGATATGCCGGGGATGCCGGGGCCATTGATATTTTGCATCTTATGGGGGAATACTGGGAGCACCATGGCATTGATACGCCTTTCAAGGCGTGCAAGCCCGCCCACCAGTACACTTCCGTGGCAGATGCCAAAGAGCACATTGCAAAGATTGGGGAAATAATTAAATCCCAGGGCCTGCCAGAAAAACTCAGTCCCATGGTCATTGGCGTGCTGGGATACGGAAATGTCTCGGGTGGTGCCCAGCAGATCTTTGATTGCCTTCCCACCCAACGTATTGCGCCGGCTGATCTTGCTGCCTTTGTGGAAAAGGGGAAATTTGATCCTAAAATAGTTTATGTGTCTGTGTTTAAAGAAGAAGATCTGGTGGCAAATAAAGAGGGCAAGCCCTTTGAACTCCAGGAGTATTATGACCACCCAGAACGGTTTGAAAGCAAATTTGAACAATATATGCCAGCCATCAGCGTGTTGGTTAATGCGGTGTACTGGGACAAACAATATCCCCGGTTTGTCACCTGGGATAACCTGAAACGGCTGTATGAAAATCAGGAATCTCCCCGGTTTTGTGGCATTGCCGATATCACCTGCGATACCCATGGCTCCATTGAGTGCAATGTGAAATCAACGGATTCTGGTATGCCAGCTTACCTGGTAGATCCCCTGACCCGGGCCGTCACCGACGGTCACCGGGGTGATGGCGTGGTGGTTTTGGCTGTGGATAATCTGCCCTGCGAAATCCCCAATGATTCATCCACCTTTTTCAGTAACCAGTTAAAGCCTTTTGTGGTCAATATTCTGGAAGCGGATTATGTAAGCTCCCTGGATGAGTCTGGTCTGTGCCCTGAGATTAACAAAGCGGTGATTGTTTATAATGGCCAGTTAACCCCTGGGTATGAATATCTTCGTAAATTTTTGTGATTGCTTATGGCCCGGCAGCATGCCGGGCCATTTGGGGTTTTTCCCTGAACCCGGATTGTGAATATTTTCTTTTTTGAGTTGGTATATATCTTTTTAAAACAGTTTCAACATCCTTCATATGATCCCAAAAATAATTTACAGTCTTTTGAGAAAAAGCCCTGCAACAGCAGTTCTAATTATGACACTTGATGGCTTTCCAAACTGCAAATTACGGTTTTGCTCAACGTAAATTCAGCACGTTACGCACCATTGGTAGTAAGCGGTAGGTTCAGAACAATTATATTAATTGACAAAATATTGGCTATTGAATAGAATAAAACATTTATTAGATAAAATATTAGCTTTTAATATTTGTGAGAATTATGCCCTATTCTTTGCATACACCAGAAGAGATGTCCCAAAAGCTTGCCAAAAGGCTTAAATCTTTGCGCCTACAGAAACGGTGGAAGCGCAGTACCCTGGCACTGCGCTCCAATGTGACCGAGGCATCATTAAAACGCTTTGAGCAGACAGGAAAAGTTTCCATGGAAAATTTTCTGAAACTTGTTTTTGCCCTTGACAGGCTTGAAGAATTACAGACACTCCTCCAACCAGCGGTGGCAAATTCCATAAAAGAGCTTGAAGAAATTGAGCAGAAAAAACCCAGGAGGGGAACTATTTGAAAAAACTCAGCGTAATTTATCGCAAAGAAAAAGGCGATACCTTTCCTGTTGGGCAATTGGCCATGTCCGGACATCGCGTTTATTTTGAGTATGACCCTTCCTTTCTTGCCGAGTCCCTGTGGTTGTCCCCATTTAAATTGCCCCCAAAACCAGGGCTTTTTGAACATATAGATCGAAATTTTGGTTCGTTGTTTGGTTTATTTGATGATTCTCTGCCCGATGGGTGGGGATTAATGCTCATGGATCGTTTTTTTGCAAAACAGGGCATTGATGTTGCCAGTATATCCATACTCCACCGTTTGGCCTTTTTGGGCACTGCCACCATGGGAGCGCTCACCTACGAGCCTGCTCTGACCCATGAAAAGGAGTCTTCCAGTGCGTTTGATCTTCATCTGCTTGCACAGCAGTCCCGGGAGATTATTGAAGGACGAAGTGACACCGTGCTTCCACAACTCATGCGGGCGGGGGCCAGCCCCGGTGGAGCCCGACCCAAAGTTCTTGTGGGTGTAGATGGAGAAAAAATCATATCCGGAGAGGATGATTTGCCCGGGGGTTTTGAGCACTGGATTGTGAAGTTTAACTCAGAAAATGACCTCGCCGACGCTGGTGCAGTGGAATATGCCTACTCGCTGATGGCCAAAGATGCTGGGATTGTCATGCCGGAAACCCGTCTTTTTCGGACAAAAACAGGTGAACGCTTTTTTGGGATAAAGCGTTTTGACAGGCAGGGAAATCGCAGATACCATGTCCACACCCTGGGTAACATGCTCCATGTCAATTACAGAATACCTTCCATGGATTACCAGGCGTTTTTCAAGGTCATCAAAGTTCTGACGAAAAATCATCAAGATTTGCTTAGGGGATTCAGACAAATGATTTTTAATGTGCTTTCCAACAATAGAGATGACCACGTTAAAAATTTTGCATTTATGATAAATGACTCCCAGGAATGGACATTGACTCCTGCCTATGATCTAACCTATTCCCCGGGGCCAGGGGGGGAGCATTCCATGACAGTGGCCGGGGAAGGGCAACAACCTGGATCAGGGGATTTCATGCGATTGGGTAAGGAATCCGGGTTATCAACCAACGAAATCAATCACTGCCTGGAACGGGTTTTTCTTGCCGTAAAAAAGTGGCGGGATCACGCCCAAATCGCCCATGTGATGGAAACAAGTAAAAATAAAATAGAGCAGATCATCAACCGAAACATCAAAGGGGCAAAGATCAGATAATATCAAAAGGATTGACGGGCATGGACTTTCCTTGCAACGGGATTCATATGGGAGCAGGGGGGTCCCACGAGGCATTTTCCGCAGACATCTGCATAACCGATGGCCCGGGGGGTTTCCACATTTTTAAGTAACATTTCATAGCATTTAAATCGGTCAAAGGTGTCTACAAAAAGGGCCTCATTGACACATCTTTGCGTACATTTTTTACAGGTGCCATCATACCTGTATAAACAGGTTTCCCCCGGGTATCGCCCATCGGGTTCTATTTCAGCAGAGGTGATAAAACTGCCCAACCGGCCGCAGCAGCCCTGGTCGGTGATGAGCATATTGTTCAGCCCGAAATTACCGATGCCTGCCATGTAGGCAATGTGCCGGTGGGACCAGTCGCTGATCAGTTTTTTGGCTACCCATTTAAGGCGGGACAGCCTTTAAAACCAAGTCTCTTCGCAGGCCTTAATTTTAGGGGTTGAAAGCTAATTCTCCACATAAAAAGCCTTGAAAGTATCCCGCCCTAAGTGGGTCGCCTAAACTTGAGGGGTGTCACACTGGCAGCATCACCAAAGGTGTCCAAAGGAATTTCAATCTTTGTTGTGGCAGTGGCTTTTGGCACTTGCGTCATTCAAGATCTGTATGGTTAAAATATTGTTGATCGGCACATTGTATTTTTCAATATATTTTGAAAAGAAAAAATATCTTTTTATCTGCACATCTTTCAATATCAAATGGGTTCCCATTTCTGATAAGTCAACAACATAAGCGTTGGAAATTTTTTTGCTTTTTATTACAAATTCTTTTCTTTTGAGTATAAGTTTGACTTCTTTTTCCCTCAGCTTAAGAAAATCTCCCACTTTGTTTAACTTTAAGATACCGTCCATTTGAAATTGTACGCTATCGCTGTTACAGCTACTATTACTCATGATTGTTTAATACTCTTATCTTTAATTATTTTTTGTTCACAAAAAAAGCCCATGCATTTTTTCCATGGCTGTCATATTACAATTGACAAAAATGCTAACAAATAGTTCTATGCACCCGGGGAATGGTGCCTGAACCCAAAGTTACCCCATTCCCCATGTAAAACGGTGTTTTTGAAGCATTCAACCATACAGCAACCTTGACTGGAGAGCAAATGATCCTTGATAATAGCGACAATCTGAATCCCGAAGATCTGGTCTTAATTGGGATCTGTTCTGATGAGAATTCAAGTTTTATGCGGGGCTGTGCCAATGCACCCCAACTGATACGATCGGCCCTGTATAGCGACTCCTCCAATCTTACCACAGAAACGGGCATGGATCTGTCCACTATTCTGGCTATGAAAGATATGGGTGACAGAAAAATTGATCCGGGTGCCCATGCCTTCATGGACATTGAAACGTATATTAAAGAGATTGTGACAAAGGGAGCTTTTCCCCTTACCCTGGGTGGGGATCATGCCATCACTTATCCGATCATGCGTGCCATGGCTGAGCAGCACGGCCCCATGGATATCTTGCATTTTGATGCCCATCCGGATTTGTACCACGAACTTGATGACAACCGTTTATCCCATGGATGCCCCTTTGCCAGGATCATGGAAGAGGGACTGGCCCGAAGACTTGTCCAGGTGGGTATCAGAACCCTCAATGCCCATCAGAGAAAACAGGCCCAGCGTTTTGGTGTGGAAGTTCACGAAATGATGTCATTGGATGTGGCATCCTTTGAACCCTCCTTTACCGGCCCTGTATATATTTCTTTTGATATGGATGCCCTTGACCCGGCCTTTGCCCCGGGTGTTTCCCATTTTGAGCCCGGGGGACTTTCTGTGAGGGAGGTGCTTGGCATTCTTCACAAATTAAAGGGACGGGTGGTGGGAGCGGATATCGTTGAATACAATCCCAAGCATGACTTTCATAACATGACGGCCATGGTGGCTGCAAAATTGGTCAAAGAGATCGGGGGCATCATCCTGGCACCGGGAGCAACACAAAGTCGTAATGGAAAATAAAATACTCAATATAGGCATTATGGCCCATGTGGACGCTGGCAAGACCACCTTGACCGAGCAATTGCTTTTCCAGTCCGGAGCCATCAAAAAGCCGGGCAGCGTGGATAAGGGCTCCACCATAACCGACAACCTGGCCCTGGAAAAACAAAGGGGTATCACCATACAAAATAGCTGTGTCAGTTTTAATTGGAACCACACAAAGATAAACCTCATTGATACCCCCGGACACATTGATTTTTCTGCCGAGGTGGATCGGGCCATGTCTGTTTTGGATGGGGTTGTTTTGTTGATTTCTGCGGTGGAAGGGGTCCAGGCCCATAGTTTAAACCTGTGGGAAAATATTAAAGAACTTGATATTCCTGTATTGATATTTATCAATAAAATTGACCGGGCCGGGGCCGACGAAGAACAGGTGTTTGTTGACCTGCAAAAAGAATTTAATATGAGGGCATTTTGTTTAAATCATCCTGAAAATGGATGTGGTATTCAACCTTATTCTCATTGCGATATGAATGCGAATTTAATGGATCAAAGCTTTGAAAACCTGGCTGATCTGGACGAAGATGTTTTGGAAAATTATTTGGACGGAACGCTTTTAACTCTCCCCGGTCTGGATGAAAAAATCCAGGAGAAGATTCTTTCTAAGGCCCTTGTTCCCGTTCATTTTGGCATTGCAAAAGAAGGTATTGGCATACCTGAGCTGGCAGATTCCATTTGCAGGCTCACATCAAAAAATGACATAAACCGTGTAGATTCCACTGTAGATCCCATAGCCCGGATCTTTAAAATAGAGCACCATGCCAAGTTCGGTAAGTTGGCCCATATCCGGATGTATTCCGGGAAGATGGCGTCAAAGAGTAGTTTACACTGTGGGCGATTGGACAGGGATATAAAGATTAATCAACTGCTGCAAAACAGGACAGGTAAGCTTGAGGTGGTTAATGCGCTGTCCTGTAACGATATTGGCATTGTAGCCATTTCTGAAGCTGTTATAGCCGGTGATGTATTGGGTACAGATATGGAAAAAACACCCCTTGACACCATTGCCCAGAGTGTTCTCAGCGTTATTGTGGAACCCTGTGAGGATAAAGATTACCAGGAATTGGCCAGGGCTTTACAGATTTTAAACATTGAAGACCCCGTCCTTGACTTCACCTGGGATAAAAAAGAGAAGGAATATCTCTTAAAAATATTGGGTCCCATGCAGATTGAAATATTAAGTCATATGTTAAAAGAGCGATTTAATATTGATGTGAATATCACCCCCCCCAGGGTGCTATACAAAGAAACGGTTATGACTAAGGCCGAAGCCACCGTGCGTTACACCATGCCAAAGCCCTGCTGGGCCGTGATGACGTTCAGCGTATCTCCTGGAAAATTAAATTCCGGGGTGGTGTTTGAGTCTTTGGTAGGCCTTGATGATATCAGCCAAAAATACCAGAATGAAGTGGCAAGGGCGATTCCCTGGGCTTTGCAGCAAGGCATCAAAGGATGGCCTGTGACGGATATCATAATACATCTGCTTAGCGGTGAAGAGCACACCGTACATTCCAATCCTGGCGATTTCCTGTTGGCCACCCCCATGGGCATCATGAATGTCCTGAAAAATGCTGGAACCCGATTACTGGAACCTTTTTATGATTTTGATATAAAAGCGCCCCAGGATTTGTTAGGATTCATAACAAACGATTTAAACAATATGAAGGCCGATTTGGGCTTACCCCAGTTTGATGGTCATCTATTTTCTTTAAAAGGAACGGTTGCTGTGGCCGAAGCCATGGATTACAGCATTAAATTTAACGCTTGCTGTTCGGGTAAGGGGCGATTAAAGTTAAGGATCGGTGGGTATCAACCCTGTGAAACCACCGAAGAAAAAATCAGAGAATATAAAGGCGTCAACCCTTTGGACAGATCCCAATGGATTCTCCACAACAGGGGAGCCTTAAAATCAGATGATAGGATAAGATAATATAAAAAAACTCAAAGGAGGCAGTTTATGGATATGTATATCATTACAGGCGGTTCTAAGGGGCTTGGGCCTCTTTTGTAAGGCATTTGGAGTCCACGGATGCGATGGTGGTTTCTCTGTCTTGGATAAAACCGCCTGGCCGGTGTGTTGATCATTAATTTTAATCCCGGGGTTATGGATACAGGCATGCAGGCCGCCATTCGGGGGACATCCGATCAGCAATTTCTGACTCTGAATTTTTAATTGAATGAGAAAATCTATCTGTCATAAGGTTCTTTTTAATATGTTGGTTCCCATATATTAAATTTCTTTGGCTCATAACGGATTTGTGTGAAAATTTGGAAGAAGGACTCAATTTTATACAGAAACCGTTTTCAATGGAAGAACTGGGCACCAAAGTCCGGGGCGCTCTGGATGGGGATAAAAAGGGAATTCATGACTATAACAGGACAGATTCGACCCAATGACAGCAACTAATCAAAAACAGAAAATACGAATGGGAATGCTTCCAAAAGTCATCCTCTTTTTCACCATACTGATAATACTGCATTTTTTGATTTTGTATCAATCCATCAGTAAAAAATTGGAGGCCACGGATGCGCAGATGATTCAACGGGTTGAACGTATGGGGGAGAGTTATCTGGCTTCAGAAAAACAGATCGGCGATTCAGCGGTGAAAGACAGCGTAAGGGGCTTGGATGAAAAGTCTACAGAAGCCATTGAATTAAGAACCCAGGAACTGGCAATACGTCTGGCGGATTTTCTTTACGAAAGAGATATGGACGTTCTTCAGCTATCTTACATACGACCCGATCCACAGACGTTTCTTGCCGTATATAAGGCCTATAACCGGGAAGTCATTGTCCCCGGCCCCTGGCCGCGAAATTCACAAAGAATCGAAAGCGAAGATCCACAATACATTGAATGGAAAAATCCCGACAACAAAACCTCCTGGCACAATCACGCTCCCCTGGGATTTAAGACCGTTTCAACGCCGTTATACAAAGAGATTACCCTTATTGACCTGTCAGGTAACGAAATGATTAAAATTACTGACGGCGGTATTTCCACCGATTTAAAAGATATCCGTAATCAAGACAATACTTACTGCCGGGCGGAAGATTATTTTAAACATCTGCCCTCCCTGGAAAAAGGGGAAATTTATGTTTCCAGGGTCATCGGAGCCTATATACCCGGCTTGCTCTATAAAACCCCTCAAGGACTTAAAGTCAAGCCAGAAAGCGCCTATGCTGGCAAGGAGAATCCAAACGGCCGTCGCTTTCAAGGGATTGTCAGGTGGGCAACGCCGGTATATGACCGGGAAGGCAAAAAGGCTGGGTATGTCACAATGGCACTGGATCATACCCACATCATGGAATTCACCGATCATGTGGTGACCACGGAGGAGCGATTTTCAGATATATCCGATGCCGGTTCTGGTAATTATGCCTGGCTCTGGGATGATCAGGACCAATGCATTTCACATCCACGGGATTTTTTTATCTGTGGCTATGATCCGGAGACCGGACAAGAAGTTCCCGGTTGGCTGAGTCAGCCAACTTATGATGAATACAAGCAAAGCGGAATGACGTTAAACGATTTTGTCCAAAATCTGCCAGCATTTCGGGATTTCAACCTCCAAAAGCAAGGCGCTTTAGAACAAATCCACTCGGGTAACATCTCTTTGAATTGCAAAATCCTTGACACGGCACCCCAATGTCAGGGATGGCACCGGGGATCGGAAGACGGGGGCTCCGGCTCTTTTCTCATATTTTGGAGTGATATTTGGAAATTGACCACCTATGCAGCCGTACCTTATTACACCGGGCTGTATGGGAATTCCAAGCGGGGATTCGGGTATGTGACCCTGGGCGCTAATGTAGATGATTTTCATAAAGCGGCCATCGTGTCCAAGGCCAATATTGAGAAAAGTATTGCCAGGCAAATGGAAACCGTCAAAGGCTATAACGATCAAACATGGGCCATGATCAAACGCGTTTCAAATGAAAACAAGCAAATGCTGTTGATATTTACAGCCGTACTCGATCTGATGACGCTATTGGTGCTGGGGGTCTACATCTCCCGTATGCTGAGGCCGTTGAAACGTGTTACCGATGGTGCTGAATCCATCCGCAAAGGGGAGTTGGATCAATACATCGAAGTGAACACGTGGGACGAAATTGGTCTTCTGGCACGCTCTTTTAACGAGATGGCCACCTCTTTGTCAAAAGCGGATAAAACACAATCTCGGCTCATGGCGGAGCAGGTTCAGACGAACCAAAAAATGACCCAGGAGATTGAAGATCGAAAAAAAGCGGAGGATGCCCTTCAAAAAGCCCATCAGGGACTTGAAAACCGTGTGGAGGAGCGCACCGCAGAATTAAAACAGTCCAATGATGAACTGAAAAAGGCCATGGTGTTGGCAGAATCGGCCAGTAAAGCCAAAAGTGATTTTTTGGCCAATATGAGTCACGAAATTCGAACCCCTTTAAACGGCATCATCGGCATGTCAGAGTTGGCACTGGAGGGGAACTTGAGCTATCACGACCGGGAGACTGTACAGGTGATCAGTGTTGAAGCGGATTCCTTACTGAGAATTGTTAACGATATCCTGGACTTTTCAAAAATTGAAGCCGGAATGATGGCGTTGGAAGAGATCCCTTTTGCCATTAGAATCCTGGTTGAAGATCTGGCTACTTCTCTCTCTTGGCAGGCCGAAGATAAGGATTTGGAGGTCATCATCGTCATTGCCAATGACGTGTCGGATCGTGTGGTTGGTGACCCGGGAAGACTTCGGCAAATTCTTATGAACCTGACCGATAATGCATTAAAGTTTACGCAAGCGGGAAAAATTATTTTGCAGGTGGAAATGGCTTCCCATCAGGATGATCAAGTGGAAATTCAATTTTCCGTGACCGACACTGGGATCGGCATCGCGCCGGATAAACAGAAAACCATATTTGAAAGCTTCACACAGTCCGATGGCTCAACCACGAGAAAGTACGGTGGCACAGGGTTGGGTACCACGATTTCCAAGCAGTTGGTTGAACTCATGGGGGGCAAAATCACCCTTGAAAGTGTTGTGGGCGAAGGAAGCACGTTCCGCTTCAATGTATTTTTCAAGAAAACGTCAGATAATAAGGAGGCTGTGCGGGTTTGCAAAAAACATACGGTGGTGAAAGATCAACGGGAAAAGGCTCACATACTGCTTGTGGAGGATTATCCAACCAATCAGCAGATCGCCTTGCGGCATTTAGAGGCCGCCGGGTATTGCGTCGATCTGGCTGAAAACGGCAGGCAGGCCGTCCAGGCATTCAAACGGAAAGTTTATGATATCATTTTAATGGATATCCAAATGCCGGAGATGGACGGCTACCAGGCCACCGATGCAATCCGTAAACTCGAAGGGAAATCCATTAAATATACCCGAACCCCCATTATCGCCATGACGGCCCACGCCTTGCAAGGATACAAAGAGAAATGTCTGACAGCAGGGATGGATGATTTTATCACCAAGCCTTTGAAACGCAAGGATCTTTTGACCATGGCGCGTAAGTGGGCGCCTTCGGGTGCTGACCCGGTGGTTTGCTTACCCTATCCGGAACCGGAACCGGAGATGGAGGCGGAGGTGGAGGCGGATCAAGGCTCCACGACCACCGAACATCATTTCCCGGAAGAGAATCCACCTTTGGATTATGATAGGGCTATTGAAGAGTTTGGGGGAGATGAAGGGTTTTTGTTACAGGTGATTGACGGTTTTTTAACAAACCTGGGTGCACAGACAAAAATAATTAATCAAGCGTTACGCGACAATGATACTGAATCCATTATGAGAGAAGCGCATTCCATTAAGGGGGGGGCGGCTAATCTTACGGCGGAAGATTTAGCATCCATCGCAAGTCAATTGGAACAAGCCGCCAAAGTCGGTGTGTTGCATGACGGTTTAGTGATGGTTGAGACGCTCGAAGCAGAGATTGCACGACTTACGGACTTTGTCGAATCTATTGCTCATGAATCACATTAAAAAAAGGGTTGGTTCTAAGACCGGCCACTTCTAATTTTTTAAAAAATCAATGTGCTATAACTATTTAATAATATAACAAATATTTTTAAGTGAATTTTAGTACTGACTGCAAGTGGCCGAGGGCGCATTCCCATTTTCCGGGTTGGAGATTCAAATCTTTGATTTATTAAGATATTTCATTTTGTATCAATGAATAGTGGCTTAATAAAATCAATGGGTTATATGATGGGCCGGGAAAATGGGAATGCGCCCGTGGCCGACTTTAGAACCAAGCCCTTAAAAAAAGTACCTCGGACAACGTCTGGATTTCATTGAACTGCGACGGTTTTTTTTTTGCAGGGCTTAAATTGGCTGTAGTGGAATAATATTTAAGAATAGGGTTGCAAAAATCATTCGATGCATTGATAATGTCTTTGACCGTAACTGATTGATTCAACCCCGGATGATAGACAAACAGGAAGCCGATTTTGAAAATTAATGCCTCACAAACCCTTCCCAAAAGGATCAAGCCCCAGCACATGCTTATAATTGGCATGATTGTTGTCACCATAGTCTTGGGTGAATTTTTTACTGTCCATGCCGATGAAAACATCAAGGGTAATTTTACCCTGGGGGGGTATGGCACCCTCTCCTACTCAATGGATGACCACGAGACTGTGGCACCGGCAAGGGATATCAGTCAAAAACCGGACAACGGATTCAATACCGATTCCACCTTTAAGCTTGATTCCCGTCTGGGGTTGCATGCCTATTATCATTTTTCTGATACGCTTGATTTTGTAGCACAGGGAGTTTTAAGGGATCAGGTGAATCTAACCTTTCTCAACTCCATGGAACTTGCCTATGTAGAATTTAAAGCCTTTCCACAGATTAATGTTCGGGCCGGTCGTTTTGGATATGATGCATTTTTGATGTCAGATACCCGTAACATTGGATATGCGTATACCTGGGTTCGTCCCCCCACGGAGTTCTATTCCTGGATTCCTGTTTTTTCAGTGGATGGCATTGATGCCATATGGCGGATAGATTCCGGAGATGTTCAATGGTCTATCAAGGCACAAATCGGCAGCAGTCACACAGATATCCCTGTGGGAGACCAGGACTATGAGATCGAAACAGATAATCTCAGGGCCATAACCCTGTCCCGGCAATCGGGTTCGCTCCAGGTTAAAATAGGATATTCGAAATTCACCCTGAACAATGAAGCAGACGCATTATCATCGCTGCACCAGGGGTTGGGTGCTGTGGCAGCGGCCACTTCTAAAATTTTTTCTGGCATTTCCCGGGAGGCGGCCTTTCTTCGCAATAATACCTCTTTTCAAGAACAGAATATCACCTACATGACATTGGGTGCTGCCTATGACGATGGGATCTGGATTGCACAGGCGGAATTGAGTCATTCCACAGCCACTTCCAATATACTGCCCCACGGAAATATGGCCTATCTGGCAGTGGGACATCGCCTGGGCGACTGGACCCCCTATCTGATGTACAGCATCACCCATCCGACCTATGATGTGTATGTATCCACTGAAAATTGGGAGCCCATAAACCAGGAAGCACTGCAGGAGCAGGCAGCCTATATTCTTAACAGTACCCGCATGGATCAGCAAACCTTCTCTCTGGGCCTTCGCTGGGATTTTCATACCCAGGCAGCTGTAAAATTGCAGTGGGACAACAGTTATATCAAACCCTATTATGGCCTCTGGTGGCACGACCTTGATGTAGCCACCCATGCCGACCATATTAATTCGTTTACCTTCAGTCTGGAATTTATGTTTTGACACATTCAACATCAAAAATATTTCTGATTCTGTTCAGCATGGTGCTGATTTTTTCATGGGTGGAATTGGGATTTGCAGATGGTGTTGCCGTTGTGGTAAATCCCCGGAACCCCATAATAAAATTGACCAAGCGTGAAGTATCGGATATGTTTCTTGGGCGTAGACACACCTTTCCTGACGGAAATCCGGTGGTTGTTCTGGAGAGAAATCCTGGTTCCCAACTGAGAGAAAAATTTTTTAATCTATTAAACGGTATGAACCTGAAGCTGCTCAATGCCTATTGGGCAAGGCTTCAGTTCAGCGGTCGGGTGCAACCACCGGTATCCATATCCAATGACCATCGTCTCCTTGAGATTATTTTGCAAAATGAGGCGGCCATTGGATACATGAGCGCATCCTCTGTGGATGACTCAGTCCGGGTGGTTCTTAACCTGGATAAGTAAGCATATGTCTTTTTCCATCCAAAGTCTGGAATACCGGCTGGTTGTCTATGTGTCCATGGGGCTTTTACTATTTTCCCTGTTGGCGGGGGGATTTACCTATCGGTACACCTATCTCCATCAATATAAAATGAGCAACAAGCTTATTCAACAATTGGTTCTGACGATACAGGCCCAGGCGGAAGTGGCCGCATTTGCCAACAACGAGAATATTGCACAGGAAATTTTGGTCGGACTGTTGACCAATTCTTTTTTAAAAGCTGCAAAAATTGAATCCATGGATGGATTTAAGCAGGAAGAAATAACCACTCCCCAGAAATCTGGTAACGCCTCCATGCAGGTGCCCTCCCACCCCCCTTTACCCATGGATTACGCCGGTGGATTGTCTTTTCCCCTGCATTCTCCCGTGAATGGCCAGGAGCACATTGGGACGCTCACCGTCATTAGAAATAAAAATGTAATCAGCCAACTGGCCACAAAGGCCGCACTTACCCAGACAAGTATGATGCTGCTCCAGCTTTTGGCAGCAACGCTTTTAATTTTTTGGGTATCCCGCAGGGTTATAAGTCGTCCGGTGGCAGGGCTTGCCCAGGAAGTCAAAAATATCAAACCAGGCAACGCCTCTCGCCTGCACATAGACAAAATTCACTGGAACGACGAAATCGGTATGTTGTCCAACAGTATTAATGAATTGCTCCAAACCATTGAAACCACCCTGGATGATAGCGCCACGGCAAGACAGACAGCAGAAGCCGCCACACATGCCAAAAGCGATTTTTTGGCACATATGAGCCATGAAATCAGAACCCCCATGAATGCGATCATTGGTTTTTCCTCCCTTGCCCTTAAAACAGATATGACAGCAAAACAGCATCAATACCTGTCAACAATTGAATCTTCGGCCCAGTCTCTTCTGGGAATCATTAATAATATTCTGGACTTTTCAAAGATAGAGTCCGGCAAGCTTCAGATGGAATCCATTGACTTTTTTCCGGCAGATGTCATTACAGGCGTGGTTTCCATGCTTTCACTGCAAGCCCAGGCCAAGGGGGTTGAAATTGTTTCAAACATTTCGCCACTGGTACCCTGCCAGCTTGTCGGTGACCCCACCCGATTCGGTCAGGTGTTGATAAATCTGGTCAACAATGCCGTTAAATTCACAGAAAAAGGAACCATACAAATTGATGTAACGACACCTCACCTGACAAACCAGGCCTGTACACTGCGCGTTGCCGTATCAGACACCGGCATCGGCATGTCATCAGATCAGATGGAAAAACTGTTCCATGCGTTTTCCCAGGGGGATTCTTCGATCACCCGGAAATTCGGTGGTACAGGGCTGGGATTGACCATATCAAAGCATTTGGTGCATATGATGGGAGGTGAAGATATTACCGTGGAAAGCCATCCAGGCAGGGGCAGTACCTTTATATTTATCGTGCATTTCGGTATCACGGATAATCAAAGAACGCTACGCCAGAAGGATTCATGCCAGGGTAGCGCCGATCCTGTTTTACCGCTACGGACACTTCATGGGGCCTCCATTCTTCTGGTGGAAGACAATTCCATCAATCAAATGGTGGCCATGGAAATGCTTAAATCAACCGGTTTAATTATAGATGTGGCCACAAACGGCCAGGAGGCAGTTGATCGGGCGCTCAATACGGATTACGACCTTATTTTAATGGATATTCAAATGCCGGTTATGGATGGGTATGAAGCAACTTCACGCATAAGATCCCATGAAAAAACAAAAAACCTGCCCATCATCGCCATGACAGCCCATGCAACGGATGTTGTAAAAAAACAATGCCTGGATGTCGGCATGAATGACTATATCTCCAAGCCCATAGATTCTGGTATTCTGCTAAAGACCTTGAACCGGTGGATAAAATCGACCTGCCACCTGGAACCGGAACCGGAACCGGAATCTGAATTTGAATTTGAATTTGAATCTGAATCTGAATCTGAATCTGAAGCTGAAGCTGAAGCTGACTTTGAAGTTGACTTTGAAGCTGACTTTGAAGCTGACTTTGAAGCTGAAGCATCAATGCCGAAAAAAGCATTAATCCCAAGGGATCGGGAGGATATATTCTCTTCATCCAGTCTTTTTGCATTACCTGGGGTTGATGTTAAAGAAGGCTTGGCAAGAGTCGTAGGGAATTGTTCACTGTATATGAAATTATGGGTTGAATTTTCAAAAGACTATGCCTTAACAACAGAAAAAATAACCCGTTTTTTAGCGGGTGGTGACATTGAAGGGGCAAAACAGCTAATTCATACGGTAAAGGGAGTGGCAGGTAACCTGTCTGCCGTTGATATTAAGGTCGCAGCAGAGCATATTGAGACCGCCCTTTGCAAGGACATCCATTCCTGCCATTTGTCATTACAGCAACTACATTCCGCCATTGCAGCCACCACAGACGTCATTAACGGCTGGCAAAACGACCTGAAAAAGGATTCTGACGTACAGCAGTCACCCCAAGCATCCCAAGCAACCCAGGCAACCCAGGCACTTACCATGGAAAGCCCATCACAGATATCATTACTGAATCAGCTAACGGAGTATTTAAAAACAAATAATCCCCATGCCGGGAAAACCTTTAACTCCCTGAAAAAAAATATCCGGGATCCACAGTTTCAAACCACACTCCAGCAGATGGAACAGCATATCAATGATCTCGATTTTGATTTGGCCTTATCGCTGTTTGGAGAGATAGCAGGGTTCATGAGATCGGGGGACACCTTACTTATCTTTTAGGCCCCGGTTTCTGAATCCTAAGTTTGCGGTTCAAAGTATGCTTCAACTTTTTAATAACTGCCACGGGCAGACCGTATTTCGGCCTCGGCCTGCCCACAACTAAGCATGAAAGAATGTTAGACTTGTCTACTCTTTCATATAAACTGCCACGGGCAGATCGTATTCTGGCCTCGGCCTACCCGCAACGAAGCATGAAAGAATATTAGACACGCCTGCTTCGTCTGTGGGCCTCTTCAATAGCAAAATTTAATCCCTCTTTTGTCTGGGGAACTGCTATCAGATGAATATGATTCGGGCTGGACGCAGTCAGCCCCGTGTTCAGATTGTTTTGATATTATTGTAAAATGTAACCTTGAGCCAGGGCCTGGTAGTCTGCCACCTGGGAACTTATCCACCCTTGGTCGCGTTTCAGTTCACGTGCCATAATAGCCGCCACTTCAGGAGCCATAGCCATGCTGGCCCTGGCATCCAGGAGGAGTATCCTGATTCTGCGGGATAAAAAATCTTCCACGGTACGTGCCATTTCATTGCGGACGGCCCACACCACCTGGGCCCGGGTATACTCGTAATCTGGATGCAGCACTTGACCAAGATCCGGCTTCGCCTGGATCATGTCATTGATGGCGGTGCGGTCAGATCCGTAAAAATAACCCGGTGAATCAAAATTAATATTTTTTACATACCCGTGGATGGGCATATTTTCGGTGACACACTTTCTTTCAGGCAGTCCGCCCACCATCCAGGCTTTGTTTACCGTATCTTCTGCCATTTTTCTGTAAGTGGTCCACTTGCCCCCGGTAATGGTAATCAGGCCGGACAGGGAGACCATAAGCTTATGGCTTCTGGAAATCTCTTTGGTACTCTGGCTCTGGCTGTCCTGCTGGGCAGCCAGGGGCCTCAGTCCTGCAAACACGCTGAGGACATCTTCTTTTTGAGGATCTTTCTTCAGATACTGGGCGGCTGTTTTCAGTACAAATTCAATCTCTTCTTCCAGTGCCCTGGGCTCAAGACTTATATCCTCTGGCTCCAGGGGGGTATCAGTGGTGCCCACCACCACTTTCCCATGCCAGGGAACTGCAAATAGAACCCGGCCGTCCGATGTCTTTGGAATCATGATGGCTGAGTCACCCTGGAGGAACGACTTGTCCAGGACAAAATGAATGCCTTGACTCGGCCTTACCAGGGCATTTGCATTTGGATCATCCATCAAAAGAATATCATCAACAAAAACGCCCGTGGCATTGATGACCACCCGGGAACGGATCGTATGATTTTCTCCTGATTCAGTGTCCATCACTTCAACACCATAGACAAGGTTGCTTTTGTCTTTGAGAAGGCCGGTTACCTGCATGTAGTTGAGGACAACCGCCTCATTTTCCCTGGCTGTCTGTGCCAGGTTGATGGCCAGCCTGCTGTCGTCAAACTGGCCATCATAATAAATGACGCCACCGTTAAGGTGATTTTCGTCGAGGTTTGGAATGGCCTTTAATGTCTCTTCTCTGGAGATATTCTCCGATGGCCCAAGCCCCAGCTTGCCTGCCATCATGTCATAGACCTTCATGCCAATATTGTAGAAAGGCCCCTCCCACCAGTCGTAGTTAGGGATGATAAAGGCCTGGTTTTTTACAAGATGGGGAGCGTTCCTGCGCAGCAATCCGCGCTCGTGCAATGCTTCCAGCACAAGGGAAATATCTCCCTGGGCAAGGTAGCGGACACCGCCATGGACCAGTTTAGTGCTTCGACTGGATGTCCCTTTGGCAAAATCTGATTGTTCCAGAAGCACGGTTTCATATCCCCTTGATGCGGCATCAACAGCAATGCCAAGACCCGTTGCTCCGCCTCCGATGACAAGAATGTCCCATTGTTTATGTGGGTTTTGCTTGATCTGGTTTAGCTGAAAATCTCGTTGCATACTTATAGCTCCATAAGTTTGTTTTTTGTGTTAGATCGGGGTAGATCGGGGGACACCTTACTTATCTTTTGTGAGATCGGGGGACACCTTGTGGAGGGCGCATTAGATCGGGGGACACCTTTTAGATCGGGGGACACCTTACTTATCTTTTAGGTCCCGGTTTCTGAAGCCTAAGTTTGCGGTCCAAAGTATGCTCCAACTTTTTAATAAAAGAGCCGTCACCCAATGGACGTCCCGTTCGTTCATGCTTCCTGAAAGTCTCTATTTCTGAATGGCCTACATCACAGGATAAAAATGTTTTCCAGGGTTTGTTGACTATATCAAGCAAGGGTTTTGTATAGAGATCGGGGGACACCTTACTTATCTTTTAGGTCCCGGTTTCTGAAGCCTAAGTTTGCGGTCCAAAGTATGCTCCAACTTTTTAATAAAAGAGCCGTCACCCAATGGACGTCCCGTTCGTTCATGCTTCCTGAAAGTCTCTATTTCTGAATGGCCTACATCACAGGATAAAAATGTTTTCCAGGGTTTGTTGACTATATCAAGCAAGGGTTTTGTATTGACAAGTATGCAGTTTTTACCGCTAATGTGATCCTTAGCGCTGCTCCATGGCCAATCTTCGGGCTGATTTACCAAGCTTGCTCGAACCGGATTAAGCTCAATATACCGGGTACAGGCCAGCAAATAGTTTTCTTCCATGATAAATGAGGCGAATCGTCCCTGCCATAAATGCCCCCGCCATCCCTTTCGGAAATTAATGCGCCTTGTATAGCGTCTGTGGGCTTCTCCAATGGCAAGATTTAATCCCTCTTTTGTCTGGGGAACTGCTATCAGATGAATGTGATTCGGCATAAGACAATAGGCCCAGATATCGACATGATATTTCAAACACCATTCCGACATCAACGCCAGATAGGCTTGATAATCTTCATCATTAAAAAATGTTTGTTGCCGTCTGTTTCCCCGTTGAGTCACATGATGAGGTGCTCCAGGGGCGA